>Ga0065711_1002831_pt1 | contig 46419 bp, 26 predicted proteins | sample Hoacrofraction12_FD_59098 | JGI IMG/M metagenome (GOLD analysis project Ga0065711, IMG submission 59098) | Hoatzin crop microbial communities from Cojedes, Venezuela - Epithelial fraction 12 v2 (version 2) | ecosystem: Host-associated > Birds > Digestive system > Esophagus > Crop | place... | reverse complement strand
AAAGAAAAAAGAAAAGAAAAGAAGAAAAAAGAAAGTTTTAGATAAAGTTTTATTTCTGATATACGTCAGTTCATGTTGCTGTGGGTCTTGTCAGTGCACTGAACATTCAGGTGGGACTTTTGGAGCCAGACAGCAGCAGCTATTATGGCACTTGGGAATCCCTTTATGTCTGGCATTTAAACTAACCTGCAGGAGAAGGATTCTTTTCCTGTAAGCTAAATTCCCCCAAATTTTATAACAGGTGACAGTGTCCTTAAAGGCCTAGATTAACATTAATGAAGAAAGCAGTAAAGAGAGTAATGAGAGAACTGACACCTGGCACACAGAGACAGCAGGGAATTTTTCTTTATTTTTTTGCTTTCATTTTATACTTAGTTGCCTCGGAGTGAGACCTTCAGGATAACCAGAAGGTGTAGCCCCAGTTGCAGTCCATGGAGAGGTGACATAGGTAGGCAGCAAAGTAACTGCTGATGATCTGTAGAGCAGACCAGTCCTCCTTATTTCCATTTCCCACATTTCTCAGATAGAAAGCACGCATTCATTATCTACTCCTTGCTCTGTTTCCTTTCACAGGACACAGTTGTCTTTGTGGGGAGACTAACCACAGAAGAGGGGTTCTTTTATGTGTGTATGGAAGGAAGGGTAGTCTATAAGGTAATCCCTTTATATGGGATATTTATGTTAAACAATCCTTGAGTTCTCAAACTCCGCAAACAGTCTCATTTTCATCACATAATTTACACTGAATTTTGAAGAACCATGATAATTTTCACAATTACATGATATATCCCAGACTTTAACTGGTTGTCCTTGTAGTTATAGGGCTATTCTTCCTGTTCAGAAAAATATCTTCAGTCTAGATCTCAGTGTTTAAAGAAACAATATTTTGTTAAAATACTTCAACAAAAAAGTGGAAGAAATACAAACTAAAGAAATAACTTTTTCATGGACTTTAAAAAGAGAACATCTAAGTGACTTACATGGAGGTATAATCATAACAGCTTTTATTGCAAAAGTGCAGAAATTGCTGTTGCATAGAGTCAAGGTTCTGAATTTTGTCCAAATGGTAAACGGTTTCTCTTCCCTGAGCATACCTATACCAGGTGAACTTATCTTTTGACTGCTGTTTCAAACGTAAATAAGGTTCATATAAATAAATAATAGCTTTGTGGTAGGAGAACTAAAGGAAAACATTATTGGAGAAAAGGATTACTTATGCACTCATGCATAGAATGAGACAGGACCCATTTTTCTTTTAATAAAAATCATGCCTATTTAGTTCATGGGAGGTATAGATGGATGTATTCAGCCTTGTAGTATACTGAAAGCTCTTCATAGTAAATCTACTTAAATATTGCAACAATTTACCAGATGACACATGAGTGTTGCTTAGGGCCTGTGATATAGATTAACATTAAAAAAAAAAAAAGTCATACTCCAGACAGTTTTACATGCAGCATGCTGATGGCCGTACTGGGCCATAATGATAATGTCTTCTAGTCAAGTCTGTTCTCTTCCATAGATTTAAGAAACATCTTTAAACTTCTTTAACCTCAAATTTTTTCCAGCCTTATATGACATAAGAGATTATAATCATATCTCATTCTTCAAGGCTTTTTCTTTATATGCTTTTTTTCCCTCACAAGGTGTCCTGTTGGTATATACTGAGATTTAGCGATTATGCTAGCTGTCTTTAAACAACCAGAAATGGACCACAGCAAGACAAGGGATGAATCAGCATTGCTCTCTACAAATAATTTTTTCCATGTGACTTGTGTGCAGGTGTGGATGTACTCTGGTCATCACATTTGGTATTGGAAAGACAGACAGACAGCAACCTGTATATTTTTTTCTTCCTGGTATTGCAGGGACAATTTGTTCTTAGTAGGACCATTTAGGTTTCTTGATCAACTTCCTTACAGCTAGATAGCATAGAAGATGTTATGCATATGCTGGGGAAATTAAACAGGCCTGGGACCAACCTCTGGCACACAGAGTGGTCCAAATCCACACTACTGAACTCTCTTCTCCACCAGTACAGAGTGGCCATAGGCAAATTGCCTCCTGCTGATGATTCCTGTCTATAGAAACTCCCGGGTAATGTCTGAGAACTGTGTAGGAGGTTGCTAAATGTCCTGGAGCAAAACCTGGGCTTCTAATCATTCCAGAAGTTTAACATTCCAGTGTTAGGCAACACCACTTTGGTGCTGGTGCTCAGAATCAGTTTAATTTCTGAGTGCGGGTGCAGTTTCGTTGTCTCCTGCTCCTTCCTGTGGTATACAAATAATTGTTTTCTGAACAATGAAATATGTTATCCTAAAACAAATCACTGAGCCCAACAGGAACATAGTTGAGTAAAATATAGTGTTTTGTGATAGATAAGAGGTCAAGGTGATCCCTTTTGGCATTAACAACTATGAAATAAGTGTTTCAAGGATTAATCATCACACTTTACTGCATTCTGTCACAGATTCAAAGAACACAAAGAAATACATTATAAAGCTGCGTCGCAGTTTACCCTTTCCTAAGGTAATACTTCCTGACCTCAGAGAAGCACCTTGATGCTCTTGCCCTGGCTTTTCAGAATTGCGTGAACAAGAGCTTCAAATTAATGGAATAGCTGGTCATTTGAATGCAAATTTACCACAGCTGCATACTCAAAACCTGTCTACAACATTGCTTATCTGCCTGTATCGAGATGAATTTGACACCACTGGTCTTTATATGTGATGATGCATACTCCTGTTATGGAATTCTAAAATGATGGAAAAAAAAATAATGTCAGAGATAAGCATCCAGGACAAAGCTCATAGTCTTTATATGGGTCAGTGCTCCATATCAAATCGATGAAATGTTTGCTGGAAACCCATAGTATATGACAAAATCAATTCACCAATCACTTCAGCAATGTTTTCATTCCAAAGCTATGCAGCCAAGTGATTATGTGCATACTAGCTATTTTATGCCTATCATTTCAAGAAGTCAATGAGTCATCTCTCTTAATAATTTGAGAATACAGAAATAAAACGCTAGCCCAAGTCACTCATCCCTGACACAAATTATGACTGGATTGAAAAACCCAGCAAGTATCTTAACCAGGTAGATAGAGGCAGTAAAGAAATATATGATGCAGCTTCTTGTACAGTATTATGACTAATATTCAGGTAACAGCTACATTCATTCCTTCACAGCATGCTCTAGGATTTAAATAATTTGAGAACTTCTTAAAAAACTCAGTCTCACCTAGGCACACAAAAAGGTTTTAAAACCTACATGAAAAATAGGCTAGGTTAAGTCTGTGAGAATAGGTGAACTGTCACTGCAATGCATTTAAATAATGCTTAGTAACAATTAGTTGGAAATTAATTCTGCCTAAAATAGGTACCTAGGACCGCAAAGGACCTCCTGGGTAATGCAGTTTATCATCATATGGCAATCCATCCTTGCCTCTTAAAAGATACTTTTACTACACGTGTCAAATTCTGCTATGAACTGACTAGCTTCCCTTTTCCCTACTGTTTTTTATTAGAAAGCAGTTCTAAAATCCTCTATTACTGGAATAAAGCTTTTTTCTTTCTTTTTCTCTCTTAAAGGTATTCTTAATCAACTTCAATGAATTTGTTGCAACAGAGATTTTTTCACTGTCTCATTTTCCATAGAAAACTGTCATACAGTGTTCAGAGTGGATTTTTAGACTAAGCTGTACCCTATGTTTACATCACAGACACTACAAAATTTAAAATGCAAGGGAGGCAGTTATTGAGGTATTCCTCCAGCTCCCTGGAGACTGCAACTTGCTTTATGCTCTCTGCTGCAACGTCTGCATTACTTGGTGATCTAAATCTAGCTGAAATATGCCTAGAATATGAACATATATTTTATATCCTATCACTGTAAGAATGGCTGTAAGGCCAAGCGTCTTCTCAGCTGACCCAGTGTACTGTCTCCAGCAGTATTCATTAACAGATGTTGCTAAAGCCAGTGTCCACCCTGCTGGTCCTCCCTTTCTGAAGCTACTCTAGTTTGGCTTCTTTTTTCCCTAGCATGGAAACTCTATGGAGCACTGCAGATGACGTTTCACCAATGTCTTGCTCAATAGAGAAAATATGTCACACAGTTCCAGCATATTCTTTGGCTGAGAAGATGAGGCAAATTTATTTGGTAGCCACTTCAATGGTCTGGTGTGAAAAAGATGATGTTTTCATTAGAAAGTCTTAAGTCAGAGTGCCCATAGCTGTCAAGCAGGGTGTAACAATCCTCCCAGAGATATTCCCAGGCTGGGGCTACTAAAAGAATAAAAAAAAAAGATTAAGCAACACCTGGTCTAAATATAAATATATGTAGAAACTCAATATTTAAAAAAAATCCATATTAACAAGGAAGCTGTCAAACAGTATTAAAGTGTAACACAGTCCTCAGGAAAAATCCACTAAAGGCACAACAGTTCTTACAGAAAAGTTCACATCCACTTTTTTATAAAACAAGAGAGTATTGATGTGCTTTATTTTTTTTTCTTTTCTCATATTGTCTCAGACTAAGCTTGATGATTGTTTTATTATCCCTTTCATTTTTGTCTCTTTTATTTTTTTAGGTAAACATTATCAAGTCAGACTTTTATAGAAAGTCAAAGACACTGAATGTGATCCATACATTATGTTTTCATTGTGTCAATGCCTTTTGTACAGGTCAGTAATAAAGAAGAGTTGTTTATTCTCCTACAGAGCAAAACTTTTATTTATGCATTTTGTCTCTATGCTGCATCTCTCTGTGTAAGATTTATTCAGCCTTTATGGGAATATGGTGGGTTGACCCTGGCCAGCAACTAGGCACCCACCAGCCTCTTGATCACTTCCTGCCCTGTTATAGGGTAAGGGAGAGAATCAGAAGAGCCAAAGCCAGAAAAACCATTGGGTCAGGATAAACACAACTTAATAAGCAAAAGAAAGGGGAAAAAAAAACCTACTACTTTGAAAGAACTGTGACCCATTTTTGTTGCTAAACATGATGTCATGTGGCATGGAATATCCCTTTGGTAAATATGTCCCAGCTGTCTCATCTCCCATCTTCTTGTGCACCCCTAGACTACTCACTGGGGGGACAGAATGAGAAACAGAGTAGACCTTGACGCTGTGCCAGCACTTTTCAACAGTAGCTAACACATCAATCTATTATCAACACTGTTATAGTCACAAATCCAAAACACAGTACCATACAGGCTGCTAAAGTTAACTCCACCTCAGCCAGACGAAATACAGGGGACAATCATGGTTTGTTATCCATAGTGGTTATTTTGTCTTCATAGTCTATAATTTCTCAAAATTTCACTATTAATAGCACTGTTTTGCTTATATAATTAATAGAAAAATTTTAATACTATCTCTAGAAGATGGAATTCCAATTTATGTGATTCTGTGCTATTTGCTGTAATGAAGTTATTTTCCCTATTGGGTAGTAATAACTCTATTCCTTAGAAGAAGTACTGTTCTAAATTGTTAGCTTGGCCAGAGCTGCCAGTTCTTCCTGTTTTTTACTTTAGGAATTTTCTTATGAGATTATTCATTTTAAGTGTTAGTAGCCCAGCCCCATTTTGCTTTCTGTTGATTCATCTTTCCACTTCCCTCTTCCATCTATTAAGAAATTTTCTCCATTTAGTAATAAATGTTGATTTAAGGGTTATGAAATTGTTCCTCAAAAATATGCATTTTTTGAGTCTCTTACAAAGTATTTTTCCCAAAAAAAATGTTTAACAACCAAAATTAGGTAGAAAATATCCTTATGCAATCAAAACCACTACTTGAAGTTTTCAATCACAGTGAATTATTCTCTCTCTTTTTCTCTTCAACTTCTGAATCTACATTCTCTCATTCTCTTGTAACAGTCATGCACAACTCCTGCTATTCCATCTCACTATGTAATTTTTGGCTCACGCAGAATTCTTTTTGTATTATATTTTTATGTAATTGGCCCTTTCTTCTCTACCCCTAAGGACAGGATCACTCTTATCTCAGTTACAGGAAACTCTTCTGTCTGCTGTTCAGTTTTCTCATTTCAGATATAGTAGGTTGCCTCTCCCTCATGCAGTTTCAACCCTTGTGACTAACATTGTAGTAGCTTTGCATCTGCTCATTTTGTGCCTGATATTTAATCTATCCTTCAGCTTTGAAGCTGTGTGCAGTCCTGATCTTGCTTACACCTCTGCAGTTTTTCTCCCCTGGATCTTTTCACCCCATGCAGACAGCTTTCTTAAACCTTTCTAGTCTATTTTCCACATAGTGTCTACATGTCTTTTGTGTCTCCTCCCTTAGACAAGGGAGACAACTGTCTTATAATGAGCCAATTAACTAGTTGTTTTCACTCATCTTTCTTTCCAGTCATGAAAAAATGATACAACATTTTCACTGAAAAAATACTTTTTTATGATTTAATGTAAACACAAAAGCAGTTTTTGATGCCACTACTGCAAGATGATTACTGCAATTAACATTAAACAAAACATAACAAACTAAACTAGAAGGGACTGGATATAATGAATAAGATTTAAATGCACAGGTCTGCTTAAAACCTCCACTCAACTGCGGCATAACTTTCAAAGATGCTAAGTTTTTTAGAAAGTGCAACAAGAAAATATACTGCATATAATTCTAGAATGCAGAAATCAATTCAAGCTCTTGGATTTGAGTAGTATTGTTAAGTAATTTCCAATTTCCTGTCAGGAGGAGATTTAAGAAAATGCAGTCTCCCCCATTTTTTTAGAAATATTTAAAACTGTGGTGCAGTCTATGTAACTGAGAATTTGAACCTGTGGCACTCAAAAATCAAACCCTGGTATGAGCAAGACATATCCATAAAATTTTATGGAAATATTTAAACAATTGAATGCCTTCCTTATGCTTAAGCCCTATAAGAATGGAGAGATTAAGTGCATCTCCAATTCCTTAAAGGATAAAAAAACACCAAACAACCAACCCTGAAGGGATTTTTTTTTTCCCTTCCATTTAGCATTCTAAGTGTGGAGAAAAGATGGACTTGGAAAGCAGCTTCTAGTGGAATGTTTTTACTGTATAGCCAAACAGGTTCTTTTCCTTGTCAAATAAATAGAATGAAAAGAAAAATCGGACATCCCACAAACAAAGCCTGAGTATTCTCCTCTCTGTCAAGAATGAATCATAGAAGAGTATGGTAAGGGTTGGAAGGGACCTTAAAGAACATCTAGTTCCAACCACCCTGCTACAGGCAGGGACACCTTCCACTAGACCAGGTTGCTCCAAGCCCCGTCCAACCTGACCTTGAACACTGCCAGGGAGGGGACATCCACAGCTTCTCTGGGCAACCTGTTCCAGGGCCTCACTGTCCACACAGTAAACAATTCCTTTCTTGTATCTCATCTAAATCTACCTTCTTTCATTTTAAAGCCATTACCCCTTGTCCTGGCACTCCATGCCCTTGTAAAAAGTCCCTCTCCAGCTTTCTTGCAGGCCCCATTCAGGTGCTGGAAGGCTGCAACAAGATGACTCAGGAACCTTGTCTTCTGCAGGCTGAACAGCCCCAACTCTCTCAGCCTTTCCTCATAGGAGAGGTGTTCCACCCCTTGAATGATTTTTGTGGCCCTCCTCTGGACTCACTTCAATAGGTCCATGTCTTTCCTGTACTGATGTTCTTAAGATTTTAGGAAATTTTGAAGCCCCTCAAGAGTTCAAACAAGTTTTCCAAAATTTTAGGTGAATCGTCTCAAGGATAGGAAGTGTTATTCTGAAAGAATGAAATGAGTAAATTTTTGGAAGAAAGAGAGAAGTATGGTAGAATGAATATGAGGCTGGCAAATCTATGAGGAGTAAAATAGCTTTATACAGTTCAAGCAACCAAGCCTGAAGGATGCTCATTTTGTTCTGTGTTATGTCCTGGAGAATTTAGACAGTTGTCCACTTAGTACTTTGATTCTTCTAGAAGTCTTTATAAAGCATAATATATTGTAAAGAAAGCGTGACATATAACTCCAGACTATGGATAATATTTTATGGGCCAGCTGACAAAACCCTTTCATAAATCTTAAGATCAGCCCTTTTTCTGGAACACTTTCATTAGAAAAGTGTATTTTTTGTATTTATGCATGGCTTATATGAAATAAAAGAAACAATTATAAGTGACTGCTGAGAATTAAAAAATAAGTATGCTTATGTAGCCAGAGAACCTACCTACAATGAACAGATTTTTATTCAGACACTTCAAAATTTTAATGCCACCTAGGAGTTCTCTTGTATTTCATATCTGTTGAACACACTTTTGTTTTGTTCATTTAATATTTGCAGCCATTACTGTAGGAATCTCTCAGCTGAAGTCTTTAGTAAAATCTAAATATTGCCTCTGAAAGCTGTCCTGTTCTGATATGTGATTCTGTATTAAGCTATCCAATTTGAAAGATTTCTTTTTTTAGTTGCTTTCATATTTTCGTACTTCAAAATGTTCTCCAGATAGAAGAAGTCATATCTGGAGATGCTGTTTGCCATGTACAACAGGCTCAATATTAAAAACTTCTTAGGGAGTTGACGTTTGATACCTCAAAGCATATGATCTTGTAACACTGTAAGAGAGAGGGGAAATGTATTGCATTGTTTCAGAAATGTAAACATTTAGTCCACCAAACTCATATGATGCAAACTGTTGCAAGTCACGATTTTAGGGTGCATTCAGGAAAAGGGAAGTATAGAATATTAACCTGACTCCAGAAGCAGTATATGGGGGCAGCTGTTTAGTGGAAAAGGAACATTCCGGTTATTCCTCACTACGTTTCAGTTACAATCGTGATTAAACTAGAACAAGGCTGTTTTTCCTTTGTCCTCTATATTGTTTTTAATATGACTGAGAGTTTAATGAAGTTGGCACAGAGTCAGAAACATAATTTGCTATTTTTATTACACTGTCAATATTGTGCATTAAGGTCCTCAACAGTCTTCGATGAAAGTAAAAGAACTCTTTAAACAAGCAATGGAGAAATGCAAACAGGAAATGTCTAATGCATGTTTCTTAATACTGTAGCCTAAATTAAAGCTTTTGAAGTAGTCTCCCTAATTAATTTGAAACTGTAATGAAAACTCAAAGTGCTCATAGATGTAATGTTTCCAAGTCTTTCTGACAGGAACTTTTCATGAAAGAAGACCTTTTTATTTTTTTGGCAAAGGATGTATATACTACCATGCATAATAACCCAGAGAGAAGTCCTTGCTTTTGCTCTGACCCATGAGGGATGGATTAAATCTAAATTTCTGGCTGTTGGACTCATAAAATGCCAAACAAAGCTTCTGTGGAGGTGGCAGAAAGAGGTTTAAATGTTACTTTCATTTTGTCCTTATAGTTTTGTTTTACATTTAAGTATAAAAGACTGGAAGTTACCTCTTTGGCCATCAAGATCAGGTTCCTAGATAGAAAATTTTCTTGATCTCCAGTTATGGATTATAGTAGTTACTATTTAAACTTTTTTCCCCCCTTTTTTATTTAATTTTTTAATTGTAGCACTGAGTGTGAAATATGCTTCATAAAATCTTAACAGATCCTACAACAGCAATTATGTAACCTTTTGCAGCTACATATTTTTATATAGAAGTTACATCAGCAAATAAATATGTCAAACTAAATAGATGACGCAAAGTGTTTCCTCTACTTTAAATATTGAAACATATTATCTCAATAAGTCTGGCAGAGAAAAGAGAGTCGCTCTCCTGCAAATTGATAAAAATACTGAGGTTCACTTGAGAACAAATTACTCTTGATTTACTGTCAGAGAAAAATGGATATGTAAACAGATGAATACTCCCTCCCCCCAACCCAACAGTCTGAATCACGAGTTGTCAAGTTCCTGTATGTGATATTCCATGAAAAGAACTGGAACTGAGCCAATGGATTTGTTTATGTTTGCATTGGTCTGTGTGCATGTATGCAGTGGTGAGGAGAGGGGTGTGTGAGTGAATGACTCTCTTAGTTACGCTGGTAACCTGAAAGTCCTTTCTCACTCAGATTTTGAAGCTGGCTGCATGAAAAGGAAGCATTCAGAAACTGGCATTTTGTACACAGAGAAAAAGAGAAATGAGACACCAAAAAAACTGAAGAAAATCCAGCAGAATACCATGGAGAAGACTGAGGCATAGAGTGTGTAATATATGAAGAGAGGCTAAATTAAACATGTTGTCTAGGCTGGAGAATCAAAGGCAAAGGTGGATCTATATTGCAGTTTTACACTTGCTAAAGCAGTGTTACAGCATAGAGAGTCAGTGTCCTCTCAGACAGACACAGAGAAAGGACAAGAGGCAACAGTCACAGGTTCAAGCACGAGAGGAATAAAAAAATTCACAGTGAGAGTGGTTAAACACTGGACCAGGTTGCACATAAAGGCAGCCTCTGTCCTTACGGACAGTCACAATTCAACTGCGTAAAACCTTTCCCAGTCCAATCTAACTTCTTAGTTTGCCATCCTCCGAGCAGAAGATTGGGCTAGATGACTTCAGAGTTCCCCTCCAACCTTATTTTTCTATGATTCTGTTAAATAATGCTTTCTTTATCAACAATAAACAAAGTCCTGGTACATGCAAATCTAGTCTTCTCCTCTATTCTGTTCATATGTATAATGTTCATATATTGTCAAGGATGAGTCAAAGAGGATCTACCTGCAAGGATTTAGTTGCCAATACCTACAGCTAGAACAAATTCTGAGGGCAATTAATGAATGTAGACTTGGTATAATGGTCTTTAAGGCTGTTGGATAGAACCAGTTGATTTTCTCATGACCTTTAGTTAGGAAAAAATACCCTGGACTTACCTCTTATGTTAATCCAAAATATAGTGTGTTCTAAACATATGTCGCTAGTCTGAAACACTTCAGATGAGCAAAAATATTTTTTTTTTGAAGTCTGCATATAGGCATGTACAAGCTTGGGTAGTCACCTTGCAGCTAAGAAGTTTTTTCTAAGATAATTTTCTTCATAATAGCTTTGCTGACCCCATTTCCTGAACAGACTGAGGTTTCACAGGTTTTCTGGGAGTATTTGAGCTCTTGAATTGCCGGCAGATTCATTGCATGAAGTAAAATTTAACCCCAGGCTCTTTTGTGTGTATGACATCCAAGTTTACCTTTTAAATTGCCAACACTTCTCTGCACCACAATCCCTGTACTTTATTTTGGTGTATCCTTTACATAAGAGGTAAAATAGTTTTAACTGTGTAGATGGACTTAGTCTCCAAAAAAACTTCCTGTTGGGCTAAAAAGTAAACCCTTAAATATTATTTTACAAGACTTTCCACTTTTCTTTTTATATTGAATTACCTTCTTTGTATAAAATAACAAGCTTGAAAAGCTTAGAAAGAAAGACTCAGTGAAGTCTCAAAGTCTCTGAAAATAAAATATGACTAAGTGCCTTGCTGAATTAATGCAAATTATTAATCCTTATACCTTAACTCAGATTCTAGATCTGTGAATCTCAGTCGTAAGAGTTTGAAATACCATTTCCACTGTTCAAATGAGTAAACCAAGGCAGGAGGTAAAATTATTCTGCACATCAGGCAAAAAATGTGGTTGTTAAGTGTAATTGATATTGTTCTAATGCCTAACTGCCTATTACGTGGAAAGAATATGATCATCACACCACAAAATAGGGATGTAAAGGAAGGACAAACTGTGAAAGTTTTCCATTGCATCTTTTCTGCTGTTTTTACAGTTTTACTTACACCAGCAAGTTCCAAATGATTTTTCTAAGTAAATGGTGGAATTTCTGATTTACTGAAGTGGTCAACAAAGTATGAATATGAATTTCAAATATAGTAACTCTGTGACACTTTCTTCTTGCTCATAAAGGTATGGTTATATTCTGAGCAACCTGAATCTATGCAAATTTAACTGCAATAAATAACAGTAACTAATTAATCTGGGTTGTCCCACCACAGGAATAGAAATAGTCTCAAAGAAGAGAGTTGCCATAGTTTGATCACACTACAGGAGGATCAGATATATTTTCTTTTTTTTAAATAGAATAGCCAAAATCAATATCACAAATTGTAAAAAAAATGAAGTTACAAATATTTATTTATTTCTTTATTTATTTTATTTACCAAGCGAGCTGTCTTCTTTTTAAATACTCTGTGACGCTCTGTTCTACTGATTTTTGCATTTGGCTCCCACCCTCCTGATACTTTGTGTTACTTTCAATCTCTTTGTACTGATACAGCTATTAAAAATGCATCAGAGCTAGAAAAATATCATAAAATGACTGTGTTGCTGAACAGAATCATGAATCACTCCATTTTTTTGTCATCAGGCTAAAGTGAATAAGAGAAATTTAAGTTTGAATTCTTATAGTTGGAACAGTGAACTGAAAAAGAAAATCATTCTTAATATACAAGAGAGAGCAGGAAAATTACTAGATAGATACTGTATGATGGGATATTCTCTTTTAAACCCACTCTGTTATTACTCCTAAATGATAGCTGCAAGCAGCCTTGAAAGGAATTCCGTTTAGATTGTTATAAAGGTTGCGATTATGTGTAAAATAAACCCTTTTTTCTGTAAGATTATAGTGCAAAGTAAAAATAACTTAAGCCAATAGAGTGGAGATATTTCCTTCTGCAATATAGTAATCCAGACAACTCTGATTCATATTAAATATTAGATTTTTTTGTCTATCAAGGAACCATTAAATATCTTATTTAAAACACCTAAAGACATTTTGAGAGACAGTCATCACTGTTAACATCAGTGTCTCCTTGTGTTCATTCATATTTACACTCCTTGTTCAGTGAGATGACAGAATGTTAACGAAGTGTATCCTAAACAATCTTGGTGAATAAGACGTGAGTTTCAAAATATATCACAATTAGAAAGCAAAAAAATTATATATACATGTTGACTAGGATGTCAAATAATCATTCTGTGGCTAGATTCTTTTGAAACATTTTAGAAGTTCATCTTCACAAAGTAAAATGTATTGCACAATGTATTGGGTTGTTAGTCTAAAGTAAATTAGCATAATTGCCTCAGAAGTTTTAGAACATTTTCCTTAACTTGGTAAGGACGAGAATAAAGAGATTCTATTTCAGGTTAGAGAGATATTGTTAATATTGTCTTTTCAGAGGGGAGAGGAGGGTGAGAGAGAGAGAGAGAAGTGGCGTGTGATTCAGTCAGCTACAGACAGTGGTGGAAAAATGAGAGGCAAAAATAGTGGAACAGAAGGCACCACTCTATCCAATATCCAGTCAGAAAAAGGACCAAGAGAAAAGAGCAGCAAATAAAAATGACCAACAAGAGAACAGACCTCCCTCTCCAAAACAACACAACATACAAAAAACTCAAAACAGTTGCAAAGGGTCATGAGACAGCTTGACATAAGATGAAGTCTTATTATAAGCTATGGAAAGATAAAGCTATGCAAAGATTACTTTTCTTGAGCAAGGTGTGTAACTATCTTCTTTGACTTACTATTCTAAGGCTCACTCGTAGACTCTTTGTGTTCAGGGTATGATTTTAGTATTCCTACCCTTTCACCACGGTCTCGTTGGAAAGGAAAAAAACAGTGTCTTTCACTGAAGACAAAAGTAAAGAGAGAGGTTTGTTGAATTTTTTTCTTAAATTGCTGGACAGTCGAAGAATATTTTAAAAATAATGTTGAAGTTTCTGGAAACACTAGCTACTCAAGGCTGGGAGGATAAGAGGGGACTTTGATTTGTAAGAGGTCTGTAGGTATTACTTCTGGAGTTGTACACGTGCTTTCCAAAATCTGTGATTTCTCAGTTGTCTAATTCCATTAATTAAAGTGATAAAGTTGATGTTGCCATGTGACTTCAGTATCAAGATTAAATGTGAAGAGTATTAGGCAGGAAATTAGATATGACTGCAAAGATTCATTTTACTGACCACTGCAATAAAGAGCAAGGAAACTAATGTGAACTGTTGACTTAGTTTCTGTTCCTTTTCTGCCTTAAAAGTACTGTATATTAAAGTGCAAAACAGATTATTTTTTTCCTGAAGAGAATATAAATTTTCCAGTATAGAGATTAAATAATCATGCTCATTTAGCAGAGAAAAATACACAACATAAACAAACAAAATAACCTTTAGCATAACATATAATAGCATCGGGGGGGGGGAGTTTTGAAACACAATAATTATTGGCAGTGCTTGATATGTTTCTGAGCCACTGTTAAAGATATTAATTTAAATCTCTAAAAAATCACTAGTTCTATCAAGACCTATGGGCTATTCCGATGAACATATGGAATGATGTTCAGCATAGGCATTCTAATCTCATTGCTTTTTAGGCACAAATACCATATGGAAGTACCATATTGTGCTTAATCTCCTGAGTGTGATAGTAGGTAAAACCTTCACCCTATTACACAGTCTAATATAACCAGACAGAGTAGAGTCAAAACATATGCCAAGATTCTGCAAGTGTTTCAGAAATGCCTTTCTCTGAAGTTGCTGGTGATCTTGGAGAATATTCTCTTTTAATTAAAAAACAGATAAAAAAGAGGAAGTATTTTCACAATTTATAGAAGCTGTTAAGCAATTTAGGGAACAATATGAGTTGCCCTTCTCATGTTATATTGGCTCGTTGTTTGTCTAATCAGATAATATACACCTCACAACACAGGAGGCTATAAAGTTACAATATGCATGATTTAATTCAATCACAAATTTCAAACACAGATGGAGTTTTTCAATAAATTGTCAGGTGTTTTGAATAACTTCTGATTAAAATGAGTTTATTCATAGCAGTATTTCTGTTACAGCTTGCTATAATATATATATACACAAAAGTATCCACCAAAATTTTTTGAGAATAAGAAATCAAAGCATTGACACAGAGATCATTAATATCACAACAAGAACAGAATACCTAAGTTCTCAACCATATGCACTCACTTGTGATCAGTCATTCATACACACTTTTTTAGCTGTTTAAAACACCTTTTGTTATTTGTAATCTCTTAAAAAATATCACAAGGGTGAGTTTACATAGTAAATGTAGATTCATAGAATCATAGAATCATAGAATATTTTGGTTGGAAGGGACCTTTAGACGTCATCTAGTCCAACAGCCTTGCAGTGAGCAGGGAGATCTTCAACTAGACCAGGTTGCTCAGAGCCCTGTCCAACCTGGCCTTGAATGTTACCAGGGATGGGGCCTCTCCTACCCCCATGGGCAATCTGTTCCAGTATTTCACTACCCTCATGGTAAAAAATGTGTTCTTTATATCCAACCTAAATCTACCCTCCCTTAGTTTCAAGCCATTACTCCAAGCTGCTGAAAATATTTTCCCCGTCTTTCCTATAGGCCCCCTTAATGTACTGGAAGGCTGCTGTAAGGTCTCCCCACAGCCTTCTCTTCTCCAGGCTGAAAACCCCACCTCTCTCAGCCTTTCCTCATAGGAGAGGTGCTCCAGTCCTCTGATCATTTTTGTGGCCCTTCTCAGGACCCGCTCTGACAGCTCCATGTCTTTCCCGTGCTGAGGGCTCCAGAGTTGAATGCAGGATTCCAGCTGGGGTCTCACCAGAGTGGACTACGGTGGCAGAATCACCTCCCTCGACCTGCTGGCCACGCTTCTCTTGATGCAGCCGTGGCAGCAGTTGGCCTTCTGGGCTGTGGGCACACATTGTTGGCTCATGCACAGCTTTTCATCCACCAGTACCCCCAAGTCCTTCTTGGCAGGGGTGCTCTCAATCCCCTCATACCCCAGCCTGTATTGATAGTGGGGGTTTCCCCGACCCAGACGCATGACCTTGCACTTGGCCTTGTTGAAACTCATGACGTTCACATAGCCCCATTTCTCCAGCTTGTCCAGGTCCCTCTGGATGGTATCCCATTCTTGTGGTGTGTCAACAGCACCACTCAGCTTGGTGCCATCTGCAAGCTTGCTGAGAGTGCACTCAATGTCGCTAAGTCATTGATGAAAATGTTAAACAGCACCCGTCCTAGAATGGACCCTTGAGGAACACCACATGTCAGAAGTGTCCATTTGGACATCGAGCCATTGACCACTGTCCTCTGGATGTGACCTTCCAATGAATTCCTTTGCCACTTAACCATCCACCCACTAAATCCATATTTCTCCAATTTAGAGAGACAGATGTTGCGAGGGACTGTGTCGAAGGCTTTACAGAATCCAGTTAGATCACATCCATAGCTCTTGCCTTCTCCACTGATCTAGTCACGCCATCATAGAAAGCCACTAGGTTGGTCAGGCAGGACTTGCCCATAATGAAGCCATGCTGGCTGTCTCAAATCACTTCCCTGTCCTCCATTTGCCTTAGCATAGCTTCTAGGACAATCTGCTCCATGATCTTCCCAGGCACAGAGGTGAGGCTGAGAGGCATGTAGTTCCCAGGTTCCTCCTTCCTACCCTTTTTAAAAATGGGCACAATGTTTTCCTTTTTCCAGTCACCAGGGACTTCGCCTGACTGCCATGACCTTTTAAATATGATAGAGAATGTCTTGACAGCTACATCAGTCAATTCCCTCAGGACTCTGGGATGCATCTTGTCAGGTCCCACAGAGTTATGTACGTTCAGGTTCTTCAGGTGGTCCCGAACCTGGTCTTCCCTTAAAGTGGGAGAGGCTTTGCCCCTCTGGTCCCCATCTTACAGTCCATCAACAGGGCAGGGTCGAGGAGAGAGGTTGCCAGTGAAGACTGATGCAAACAAGTGGTTGAGCACCTTAGCCTTCTCCTTGTCTGTTGATAAGAGCTTGCCATTATTGCTCATGGGGGGGAATACGATTTGTTTAACCTTTCTTTTCTGGTTGACATACCTGTAGAAGCCCTTCTGGTTATTCTTCGCATTCCTTGCCAAGTTCAGCTCCAGCTCCAGTATATTTATGCAAGTGGCCTGCATGCAGGCCTACTCAGAGTAATCCAGCATACAGGTATAGTATTGCTGTGTCAGGTATATGTGGCTTTTGGATGATATCTTTCTTGCAAGGTTAACAACTTGGGGAGAAAATATGAGAAGTTCTTACATTGTTCGTGTCCAGTCAATCAAATTGTAAATATCTTAATCTGTTTCTTTCAGCTATCAAAGCTATATTGATGACATTCAAGGCAGCATGACAGATTATGAAGAACACTTTTATCACCAGCACACTGTCTGTCACGTCCGGCATACTCCTATGTATGGACTATGTAAATTAGGCTATTAAAATGTACTTTGGTCCTACACTGCCCTTGCATTAAGAAACTACCTTCCAGAGCCATTACAGTCCATGTTTATCCCTTGGACTTCTAGAATAGTCAGATAAGATATAGTAAGGGCAAGAATCTGATCCTTGAAGTTATAAATCTCTTGATATAGGAGATCTAAAAAAAAATCTGTAGGCCTACAAGGTAGCTTCTTATTAGGAGTAAGAAAAAGAATGAACAGCCTTACAGAAACAGGGAGAAAGTCAAGGAAGTGGCAAAACTAGACAAAAGGAGACTATTTTTTGCTAAGTTTTTCAATACTAATGTGAACGTCAATCTCCATACTATTCTCCAGAAAAAAAAGCATATTCCAAATGTTTCGTTTCTTTACACAAGTTGTTAAAAAAGCTTGTACAATTATATTTTTGAGCTAGCATAACTTTTTTTCTTATTTTGCCACTCAGTCAACATAGAATCAATTTGACTTCTGTTTCTCTCTGAATAGACTGACTTAGTATGAATAGATCTGATAATGTCTTCCCTGATCTGTTTGACTTACCTATCTCAGGAATTTCTAGTTTAAATGGATTAATTTTCATTAGTATACTGTATGTCACATGCTGTATCTGCTCTCCGAATATTGATGGAAAGATTAATATTGTAAAATTATCTGAATGCATGCTTTTCTTTCCTTTATTTCATAGCTTTCTCTTTATTTTAAATTTAAATCTGTAATTTCCCAGTTTGCTAAGTTGAATATGTGTCAAAAATAGAGGATTTGTCTCTTGTTTACCTTGTCTCCCTGTCCTGTTTGCAAGATTTTACTATTCTGTTCCTACTTCTGGGCAGTCAGCCAGCTACTGCACTGCTTTGCTCTGGCTTGACAACACTTACTAATTATGTGGAATATTCAACACTCCAAGCCCACAAATGGGAAAGAAAAAGTTTCAGTACTGAAGAATGCTAAAGAAGTATAGGGTAAGCTAGCTGGTCGATCATAAAGGAAAGCATTTCATATGACCCAGTCTTGTGCAACTGAGGACTATGGAACATATGTCACTGCTTGTTGAGTTTATTTTGATCATACCAGATGCTTTTGTCGTCTTTCCCCTGTTTCAGAGTTTAAACATTCCTGATTTTCTCTTTTTTCTTTTTTTGCCAAATCTTATTTCTGTACCATCCATTACTGGTAATTTTCTTGAGGTATCTCTTTCCTTTTTGTGTTGTTTCAGCTTTCCTCATCTGTCTCTACCTTCTGCAATAGACTTTTCATTATATACTTTTGTTAAACGTTTTTCAAGAATGTGAACAAAACATTTTTCCTAATGTGTGTTGGAGTGTCATGACAGTGGGCTTTGTGACCTGTTTCCTTAGATTTACCTAGAACTATCTGAAGGTAAATAGAAAAATAGAAAAATATTGTATGAATTTTTGTTTTCACTAATGCTAACCCATCAAATATCTGGAGATTATAGATACTTGTTTTTATGTGTGTGTGTGTGTGTGTGCATGAGAGACAGAGTGAGAGCAAGCATGTATGTATGAAGATCTGTGTGATATATGCCTACCAGTGACACAACAGCAGCAAGTCCTATAAAAATAATGAACAGGAAACTGAAGAAGAAACGCTGAAGTTTACTATTATATTCTGAAATTGGTAAATAAATACCAAATAATTTTTCCTATGTGTACTCCAAGAAGTGAATTGCCTCCTTGAAGATTAAATTTTTAGATATCAGCTATTCCAAACCCCTCTGAAATCCTGAAAATGTTTCCCACTTTTACAGGTTGTTGGCTTTTCTCAGTTAATACTAATATATAGTAATCTCTTGACTTGCAGCAACAGTACCTTGCTCTGTGATCTTGTCATGCCTAAACTCTGTGCAAGGTTGAATTTTGCCAATATTTAAAATGAGAAATTTCCTATAGTATAATACACTGTGATTCCGTTGAATCTGTACTGTTCCTTCTGAGTCAGAACTGACTCAGCACAGTAGATCTGTTTAACTTATGTATTGTTTAATTCCTCTTCCTGTCCTACTGGATTTTACCATGCTGATTCTACAACTTGGCAGCCAGCAAAAAGAAAGAAAAAAAAAGCCTTCAATGACTTTTTTTTCAAATCCAGTATTAGGGGAAATTGCTGATAAAGGTGTTTCCTGTGAAAGAACTCGTTATCTAAGGTCCCATATATTTACGGACATTAAAGATCTGAGAAGGTGTTTGGTTTTGTTTTGTTTTTCCCTCGTTATAATCAGTATTGATGTTCATGTTGAAGTAAAAATTAAATGCAGAACTTCATTGCATTGTAAGCACTTTGTAACTCTCCTCAATGTCAGTTGTATGCTAATTCTATATTACCAATTATTATGTTTTTCTAAATGGAAATTACAACATATGTATTCTGGAGTTTCCTGATCACACTTAATATTTTATAAGGTTTTGTTTATACAGGCTTAATAATTTATCATCAGATTGGTAGGTATAAAAGTGTAGCACAACAACAGGTTGCTAAGTTCTAAATGCTTGTTTTCACCATCTACTAATCAGTTCCTTATCTTATACATGTATAAAATGCAATCAGTTTTCCTTGTACATATATGATGAAATCTATTGTTTTGCTATTGTTCAGGATGCCTGGGCCTTTTGAAAGGGCATAATAAAGCTAAAACCTGTGGGATGACATCTATGCATATGTACAGATGAATTTTACTACTTGCCTAAAAAACTGAGGCTCATGTACCAAGCACACAGATACAGAATACATGAGTTTCCCTAACCATACTAATCATGTGAAACCTACCATCACAAGTCACTGTTCAAACTCAGTTTTCTGTTTCTTGGAAGGTAATTCATGTAATACAAGACACCAATGCTCTACCAGAAACAAGAAAAACAAGACGCTGTCTAGTCAGTCTCGTAGACATAACTGAGTACTGTCTAAGAAAATATCTTTTGAGCAGTTTTTTCTATAGTTGAGAAATTCTTTGTAAAGAAATTATGTCATGAAAAGTGAGCAAGAAAACTAATTTATCTTCAGAATACTTCTTTTTTATTTATTCACACTCTTCAGGAAGAGAAAGAAATTTTATTCCCTTGTAAAAATTCATGTGAACAGTGTCACCTAGTGGCCCCCTAATCTGTGAATTAGCTTTGCATAAAGTCTTGAATACATACTTGAAGAGGAGTATTTAAACAAAAAAACCTAAACCAGAAAAGGTGTCTTAATTCAAAGAACAAACTGTGTCTTTGGATTGTCCCCCAGATTCTTACTAAATATTAGTATCAAAAGTGATCAGAGGGCTAGAACATCTCTCCTATGAGGAAAGGCTGAGAGAGTTGGAGCTGTTCAGCCTGCAGAAGAGAAGGCTTCAAGGAGAGCTTATAGCAATCTTCCAGTACCTAAAGGTGGCCTGCAAGAGTTCTGGAGAGGGACTTTTTACAAGGGCATGGAGTGAAAGGACAAGGGGTAATGGTTTTACACTGCAAGAGGGTAGATTTAGATGGGATGTAAGAAAGAAATTCTTTACTATGATAGTGGTGAGGCCCTGGAACAGGTTACCCAGAGAAGTTGTGGATGGTCCTTCCCTGGCAATGTTCAAGGTCAGGTTGGACGGGGCTTTGAGCAACCTGGCCCTAGCAGAAGGTGTCCCAGTCTGCAGCAGGGTGGTTGGAACTAGGTGTTCTTTAAGGTCCTTTCCAACCCAAACCATTCTATGATTCTATGATTCTATAATTCTGTGATTCTATGATTCAGTGATTGTGTAATCATTTCATGGAAGGGAGCATCTACATCCTCAAATTACTCTATTCTCAGTAATTTATATTTTCTCAGGACACTTCTATCTGATTTGTTTCGGAACTGAATGGCAAAGAATGTGATTCCACTCTAGTACAAGAAAACATGTTCCTGAATCTTCTCAGGAAAAGGAGACAATTACAGCAGAATGTAATTTATCTCTTTGCAAATAGTGTGTAAAAAAAATTTAACATTTTAGATTACAAGAAATTGTAGTCATATGTCTTGTTCCATCATTGCTTCAGTCAGTTTCGACCTCAGACAAGGGAGTGAAATGTCACACTATTAATCCACAGTCTCTCTCTGTTCGCACTGTCCACTCTTCTTTTTGGCTCAAATTGAATATAGTATTATTTTAAATGGTGTTGTTGATGAGTTCTGAAATTAGATTTTGGAACAAAATATCCAGTTGCATTTGAAACGTGTATCAAAGTAGATTTATCAATATACTGTGATAGATTTGATTTTGCAGATGAATGAAAAAAAATGCCTTATGAATCTTTCTATCACACAGCTATGAATGAAGATTGATTTCAAGAACCAGCTTTACACAAACGTATTTTTTCAGAAAAAAAGATTAGAACTTCAGTAGCATCTCAGTATCTTAAAAGTACCATAAACATCTCTGACTGATATTTACTCATTAGATTTGTCATGCAGATTGACCCAAATATTCTGCCAATAATAAAAATATCAGATATTGAAGTGTAGTAGAGGATGAAAGCATAAAACAAAACTGACATTACTATTGCATGCCATTTTAAATTTTTCATTTTGTTCATGTTTTTGCTTGCCAAATTGAACATATTTCTCCTCAGTGAATTATTCTTTTTCCTCAGTGACTTAATGAGGTCAATGGGATTTCGAAGTTCATAAAGATTTTCCAGTTATGGCATTTTTTACATCTCCCCCAATTCCGAAACAGATTTTTAGCTCTCAGAATATATTTGTATATTTGTATATTTGGTTTACTCAAGAATTGAATGCATGTAGCATTAGATTGGCTTTATGTATTAAAGACTCACCAATCTGCCCTAAGTCCTTAAGCTAAACTCCAGAGTCAAGCAGAGCTCTCCTTATCTGGAATGAATGAATGAAATCCCATGAAGTCAGGCTGATGAAAGCTAATTAAGGTTAATGAAGGTTTTTAAGCAAATTCATATGTATAATTTTACATTAAATCTATTTTTTAAATTTCATTTTTGCATTCTGCCAGGTCCAGATAATTAAAAATTATTTTAACTCTAATATGACCATATATTGGACTGAAATATGTATCACATTCAGTTAAAAATTAAAGGAATTAATAATTGATATATTTAAGTAAGGCAAGTACATGTATATGCATAAAATACAAGTAAAGTATGTACACGTATATTTTTATATATTTATATGCATATGAAACATGTAATGTAATGAAATAATATTCATTTATTTAAAGACAAATGAATAAAATCTCTCTTGGATAAATTATTTGCAATTGCAAAGCCATTTTTCTAAGGAATGAATTGGAAGTTTTCTGTGTTTCCCATTCCATTTATAATGCATGAGAGGAATGCTACAGTGTCTCTTCAAACAATGCTTTTATTGTTTTGTCCTAAATTTTTTGTATGTTGGCACAAAAGTCACATTGAACTTGTTTTTTTAACAACTACCATGAAAATTAGATCTAATAAATATGTAATAAATATTCAATTTGTCCTTCTGGATCTGTTGTGATGACATAAAAGGAGGCATTCCTATTATTACTTTTTTTAAACAGGTTCAAAACATTAAATATTGTAGAATATTTATGGAATATCTCTTTCAGTTCTTGTAGCATTTAGATGGTCATACATGGGCCAGTTATAAATTCTTACAATTACTTTGTCAGAAAGTACCTGTAAAACTGGAAGACAAGACTTAAAAATGCTGTCAGTCTTGCAACTTTACAGTTACTTCAGCTGATTCATAAAATAACATCAGTGTTTCATTTCCTAATATTTCATTCCTGGAGCAGAAAACAGAAGAGAGGAAAGAAAAAAGACATAGTGACAGAGAAGCTGATAATTTGATGCCCTGGCAAGCAGGATCAACATCCTTCTGAGGACGAATGAAAAGAACATGCTGCAGACGCTGATGTACTTTCACTTCTGACATGCTTACTGATAAGCAGCATGTAATACCAACATGAAAAGATACAAAGTAAGAGAAATTTTCTCCAGGCATGACTTCCACTGCACCTGAGTAGCAATTAGAATTGCTTTCTGGGAAATAATTGACTAAAAAGCGAAATGTTAGAGTCATTTCACACTGTTGCCAAATGGTAGCTGCACATGCTTATGTGAATGTGTTTGTATATATTTCTAAAGTTTTGGTGGGGTTTTAGGGGGTTTGATTTTTTTTTTAAGAAAACTGTGTCCTATTAATTTACATGTAGACTTAGGCATAGGAGATGTAGAGGCAAATGGAGGATAAAGTATCTTCTAGATCACAGAAGCCCTGAAGGTCGAAGACAGAAGTCACACTTAAGGCAGAATAAAATTCAGAATTTCTTCTGTTTAGCTATCCCAGCTATTAGGCCTCAATTATCAATTACATTGCTTTGATTTTTTTTGTTTCATATTTAATTAATTTACAGATTACTACTCTACCATGTCCCTGGGGAGGTTGTTCCAGTGATTGATTGTTCTCACTGTAAAAAAGTTTCTTTCCTGCATTCAGATGAAACCTCTTCTGATGCAACTTGTACCTGTTGCCCACTGTCTTATCCTTGTGGCCCCTTGTGAAGAAAGAGCCTTCATCTGCTTTGTAGCTACCCTGCAAGTATTGGAATGCTGTGATGAGGTCCCCCCTGCGCCTTCTCTTCTCCAAGGAAAAAAGACTTAACTCCTTCAGTGTTTCCTCATAGGGCAGGTTCTCCAGCTCCTTGTTAATTGTTGTGACTCTTCATGGTCTTATTCTATCAAGCAATATTTCTGCTATGGATGAAAGTGCACTGCCTCATGTAGAATTTGATATATCAGTACCTAACAAGCTCAGTGCTTGAAGCATGCCTCTTGCCAAGATCTCTAACCCATAGAATCTCAATTTATGGAATTTCATCATTTCCTGGGGATGGCTGAGAAAAGCATTGACTCTACAGAGAATATGGACTTCATATAAGGAAGCTGATTACCGGATTCCCTTAGGTGCTTTTCAAAGAGCCCACTGCAAGCATCTTCAAGGTCAAGGCCCTAGCCGTTTATCAAATCAGAATCATAGCCTCATGTAGCTGTTTCTGTTGCAAAAGCCCTTAATGAATAAGGACTTGAATTTTTTTTTAAAAATTAATATGATTTATAGCAGTAATCCTCTTAAATACTCAAGTCTTTGCCAGCTTTTAACTAACAAGCTCAGTTATTAATAGCATGAGTCCTACAAGACTCAGGGATTATTGTCTAGGTCTACTGACAATGCACTGCTAGTGACCAGTTTGCAAAGTGCAATCTGTTATTGTATTTCACAATGAATGTGTATAATTGCTTGAAGCATGACAGTTTGCCACTTATACCAAGACCACAATTTTTTAAATAAACAACATAGTATCATTCTTTTTATTTGTGATTAAAGTTTATGATTAATACCAATGTAAGTTACCTGGCAGCATTTTTTAGTTTGTGGTTTGATCAGGTAAACTTGAAAAGAATATCAAGCATAAAAAAATAACATTACCTTTAGCTATAAAAAAGGGACAGATCTGTCAGAAGGCTGTATACCTTTTCTTAATTCTTAATATGGAATTTCTGACAAGTGTACAGATTTGCCTTAATTATTTATTCATTTCATTGAAACTATCTTCATCTGCTTTAAATTTCTAATAAGTCTATTTAAATAAAGAGAATCCTACTTGAACGTTGATTTTACTTTTGAAAATCCTGAAGGTTTCTGTATTCAGAAATTGCAGGCATGTGGCTTGGTCTGGTGTAACGTCCCTTGTTAGAAACCGAGAGAATTCCACAGAAAGACCTCCTAAAAGACATAATTTGGAGTAGTCCTAATTTTAAAATTTAGCTGGTGTAACTTAAACATCTACATGTCTATGTCTAATGCCACAAAGGCATAAGACACCTAACTACTGCTCCATGAACACTCTCTTTCACCTGCTGCCTGATACTGGAGCCACTGGAATCTCACAGACAGTTGCATTTCCTTTAGAAAAAAAACAAAACAAAACAAAACAAACACTTCAATTCCTCCATCGCTTCTTCCAGTAATGTTTACCTGCTGATATGTGACAGCACCAACCCACCTTGTACAGACTGGTCAAGATTCTGAAAAGAGCCACTGTCTGCTGTGAAAGCCCTTAGAGATCAAGTGGCCTTGCCTATGGAGCACTCACTAAAGTCTTCAGAATATGGTTGTTTAGTCAGGTATTCTATGAAAGAATTACAGCAAAAAGAGCTTGTTATCCTTTGACTACTGACTTGGATAGTTTCCTGAGTGGGATCTATATCCCTTTTATGTCTGATTTGGAGAAAAAATTCCTGAAACTAGAGTGAATAAATTAATGGTGCTCCAAAGGAAATTATGTTCCTTTTTGACAGAAATATTTAGATATCAACAGAGTCAGACAAAGCAAATCTGTAGTTCAGGGATAATGCATTTGATAGGTGTTTTCTAAAAGAACAAAAAATGAGTAAAAGTTAGTTGTACAGCTTTGTTACCCATCACTTTCAGATTTCCATAGATACTTGGACATACAGATGAACATGATGTTGAGCACATTTATTACTGAAAACTGTCATTATCATTAATTAATATTAGCAAAGTAACAAGATATCCCTTAGTCCTATCAGAGCAAGCATAGAATTCTTCAACTTCATAGAATTTTACACCTTCACAGAATTTTCACTGGGTTGGCAAAACTTGTTTACATGCTTCTTTTCTCTTGCTATAGAGAACATCAGAGATCTTTGTATGCTGTAGGTGGATATAGTTGAAATACTTTCGTCTGGCCAGGAAGCTGGATAAGCTATGATATGATACAGGTGCGTGGAGCATCAGGTTGAGTAACAATAGCCTATTATGTCTTGACTGAGCATGAATCAATGTCTTTGTCAGCTTCAAAATGCAAAAGCCTATTCTCCTGAAAGAACAATTCAATAAACTCAACTGGTAAATGTTATTTTAAGAACTATTAAGATCTTGCAACTTTAGTGGTTTAACATAAAACAGTATATTACACATATGGGAATTATGTGTTATTGTAGTGATGTACCCGTGCAAAGAATTCTAGAAACTCTGAAGAAAGGTGAAAAAAAAAAACATAGGAGAAGTGTGGCAAATTATACAGATACATGGTTAGATACTGGCTTGCAAGCAAACAAGTAGGGAAAAAAAAAGTAGAAGTGATACTGATTTTGTATGTTTCGGTGGAAGAAACAAGAATTCCACCCAGACAACAAAAGCCCCACATGGATGCCTGTGATTTTTTTTTTATGCCAGCATATCTTATAGGGAAGGGGTCTTTGTTCTTTGCTTCACAGATGGTAAGAGAAAGAGAACTGAAGGCTCTGCAAGACATTTCACAGAGACATGTCTGACAGGTGATCAAATCACTGAACACTACTCCCTGAAAAACAATGTTCAGATGTAGTCTAAGCATACACCCTGTGACAGCAGGAACATACTTTCCTCTGTGTTGACATTCATTTTAATAATAGAAAATGCAAGCAGAATTTCTGGCAATGACAACAACAACAACAAAAAGCATATGCCTTCATGTTTATGATGCAGAACTCTCATCAACTAATGCATTTCTTTACTTGGGGATGACGGCTTTAATAGGAAACTTTTAACTTTTGATAGCTTAAGAAAAAGTAGTGACTTAGATGTAGGAACACTGTATAGTCTGTTTTAGAAGTTAATGGTCTTATTCAGTGTAGGATTATAAATGTTGGTGAAAATGCTACTAATGGTGTTAACATGATGGCTTCCTACTAAATAGTGTCCTTGATATTCAGAGCTAAACACATAAACACCATTTCAAGGCTCCTGTCACTCAGAAGCATATTTCTGCAGATTATAAGCATATCTGTCACCCTTAAATGTATACAGAATTTTTAAAAAAAAGCAAAAAACATACTCATTTTTAACTCTCTATTGTCCAAAAATTACTCAAAGAGCCTTCAATATTTCATAAAAATTATAGTCTTCATCTCATAGCTCGATGAAATAGATTGTAAAAAAGTATTTTCCTCTAAATCTTGTGGCCTAGGTTTGTTGCCTCACTTTATTTCTTGTTCACTATGAAACATCACAAGTGTGATACAACCTGTCTTATATATACTAAGTACACCTACCATCAGTTTACACCAGCTATTAGTGAGAAATCCATTAAAGTGAACGGTTAACCACTACTGACTTTTTATACTGTATTGAAAAGCCTACAGAATTAATTCTGAGGGTTTACTTTCTTCATCTAATGACACAAAATGTTCTATTCACCATTTAAAACGGAATGAAGAAGAAAATGTTATTGAGAATGGAAATTAATTTTCAGGAACATAAGACTAACATAAACACACTTACATAACAATGGTATGCCAGCCGACCTGTGTATTTTAAAAATTATACATTTTGTTATAAATTAAAATCCACTAAAAAGAAACAACAGGAGTATATACCTCCTGAGGATCTGATCTTTCAAGCACTCTCTAGAATGTTTCCACATATATAGTACTTCCTTAAAATCTACTGGTATACTAAAGGAAGTACTATACACTATACTATACTATATACTGTAGTGTACCATATACTGTAGTGTACTATAGTGTACTATACTATATTCTAAAGTACTATACTATGGAAGAACTATAGTGCTTCCATAAAAATTTGGTAGTAAGTATTTGACATTATGAAACCTCTGTGTCTTTCACATAAGAAACACATAATGTGCTTTACATACAAGATGATACAAGATCACAGTTATCTGGCTTGCCTCTGATACAAATAACGTTATTTGCACTAAAACTACTAGTTTTATCTTGTTTCATGATCTTTTGTACTGAATGGAATTCTGCAATATATGATGTGTTTTCCATAAAAATTTCATTCAAAAAAATACTGAGGTGCAATCTACCATACAACTCAATATTGTAATACACATGACACTATTATTGAAAGCTTAGATTTTATCATTCTTTCATAAGAATATAATGCATACAGTGGATGAAAATAAATGTCCATGTACCCCAATGTCCCTTTCCAAGCTCTGACCATTATGAACAGTTTAAGGGCGAAGAACAGAGATGCAAAGAACTATACTTCCTGAGTGTTCCTCCCGGTTTCTTTTATTCCTTACTGTTTCTGAAGAACAGAAGAGAATATTTTAAGGGATAACATTAATTGTTCATTCAACATAAATAATGAATTGATAAACATACACAAATATATGCCTTCTCTTAGGTAGTGAAAGGAATATTCAACTCCAGTGCTCTGGCAAATAGGAAACAGATGAACTGTTTATTTAAAAGATGTCAAACAATTCTATTCTAAGTTGAAATTACACTTACCTTTTCTGCTCTGCTAAACAGAAAGCTTTGATAAAACAGTTCCCAAGAAACATTTCTTGTTCTTCTTCTTCCTCTTCCTCTTTTTCTTGTTCTTCTTCTTCTTCTTCTTGTTCTTCTTCTTCTTCTCCTTCATCTTCTGGTGTATGTTTCTTTCTCTGGTGCAAAGCAGAAATTTTTTTTGAGTTTTTCCAGCTGGGTACGTGAAGTTTGAGTTCCTGCTCATCACACACAAATTAGTAAACTAGTACAACCATGAGATGGAGGATGGAAAAGTGATAACGTGTCAGGTTCTTCCATTCAGTGCTTTGGCCTAAGCTGAACCTATCGCAAAAATCATCTGCTTTAGAGTACAAACTAAAGTTATTCATGTAATTGCTGCTCCATTTCTCCATCCGTATTGTGCAAGGAATTTTGCAGGGTTTTGGGCTGGTTGAGCTGAACTTTTCCAGAAGCTTATTACTGAAGTCAGTATGTATGAAGGGGACAGATTATCACACCATTCCCCTTCTCTTCACATTTGATTTATGTGAGCTGTAGAAATATTCTACATAGACACTTAATTCTCATATTTTTCTAGAGTTGCTTTTCCTGTTATAAAGCAAGACACCTTTGAATGTTTAGAAATTCTTATTAGTTGGTATTATCTGCGAAAGTGGTCTGTGGGAACTTATTGAAACAGTTAAAATTCACCCCATATTTTGTCCATTATAAGAATTGTAAACTTTCTGTGTGACATTTGACTAACCAAGTACATTTTAAAAATATAATTTCCTTGTAACACAGTTTTTCTAAAAGATTTTTTGGGTGAGACACTGAAAGAAGGTAAGACAAGAATGCACCTTGCTAGCTGGTAGTGTGTGACGTGTGGAATCAAACTTCACAACTCAGAGAGTTATAAAGCAGGTACGTTTATTGCGGCGCCGGGTGCAAGGGGGATCGCTCCTCCTAACTTGCACACCGACTCACGAAGCATGCACCTGTTTATTACAAAGCTTATCTAAGTAGGCTGGACTATTGTAATTATTTCTAGGAATTCATTGTCATACTCCACCCCCCTTTAGCACTTGCGCAGTGTCGTCTGGTGGTTGTCTGTGGGGGTCTTCTGGAAGAAGGCTCGTAGTCTTCCTCGCTGTGTGCTTTCACCTTTGGCTCAAAAATTCCTGAGCTGTCTGTTTTGTCTGAGTCCCAAACCATAGAAACAGTTTCAGCTAGAGAGTTGCTTCTTACAGACAACAAAGTTCTGGTTATCAGTCCTTGTTTCTCTTCATCTGTCTCACAAGCAGTCCTTGTTAGCTACATTTGAGCCACAACAGTCCTTGTTAGCAAGATTACAAAGAGCAGAACTAAATTAATTAACAGTGTTTAACTTTTACCTTAACATAGATGCAAAGTTATATAACGAAATTAAACTAAAGCTATAGCAAAATCGAACTAATTGTCAATTTCCCACATCATGTGTGAGAATAGTAAGAAAAAATGTCTCGCTAGCAAACATGTGAAGTGAAGACACATTACATAAGCTGTATTCTTCTACATTCCTCACAGCTATGCTATACATCAGAAAAGATACCAATTTCTGTGTCAGTTTTGTTGGGTCAAAGCTCATTAGAAAAACAGATTAAAAATTTGCATGAACAGCTTTACAGAAAACTTTCTCTTTTAGTCTTTATAAATTACTGAAAATTATCATCTGTCTTCCCTGTTGGGAGAAAAGGTATATCTTCTAGATATTGCAGCATTACAATGGTTTATCAGTGGTTTATACCCTTACGACTTTCCCATTCCAATTTACCTATTCTTTCCTCTACTGAGACTGATTGATCTCTTTAAACTATCTCATATTTTTTCTACCTGGATGTAATAATTTTCATGACCGGACTTGAGTAGTGCTGCAAGAGTAGTAAGGCAACAGTCTCAGAGACAGTCTTATTACCAAATCCCTAAATCGTTGCGAATAATGGCTGAAGACAGTTTCCTTCCTAGTATCTTTAGTTCTTTTATAAAGCACAGGAAACAGGTCATTTTGAAAAGTGGTAAATATAACTGGCACTATGGTAAAGACTGTGTACACAACTGATGGTAACTTAGTAAAATACAACCTGCTTTTCAGATCTAGTTTTTAACAAATGTAAAAAAAACCCCAAATCTGAAACAAACAGAAAAAAACTGTTTATTCACTTTGAGGCCCAAGCCAGTGTGAAACCTTAGACACAAATCTTCATAAAGTTCACAGTCTAGTCAAATATGAATCATAAATTAAGATATTTAATTGAAAATCGATGAAATAGAGGTGGAATCTCTGTTACAACTAATAGAAAATTCATTATTTTTTAAATATAGACTTTTGTCATAGTTTTAAACTCACGTAACCTGATTTCCTGCAGAGGTAGAAATGGAAGATTCACAAGAAAGTATTAGCAGTTACTCGGTAATTATTTATTTGTTTTCTAGTTAGAAAGTCACTTAATATTTTGTTATTCTAGATGAACATACCTAGATATGTAATATATTATACTTTATTATGATGTTACGAAATAATACACTTTATTATATTACGATGCTATACGAATATGAGACAAAAGAAAATATGTACTTATATGTGTATTCTACTTTTAATTATTTTCAAGCTAATTCCAGATAGGATGTTTGTAATTGCTTTCCCAGTTGATTATTGTACAGAAGTGAATTTGATTTTGTTTTGTTAACATCTAAATTTGTGTATCTAGATGTCAACAATTGAGTTGAGTAAAAATAGACACTGAATCCTGGAAGAGCTGTATAGTTCCACTTATACTTTGCTGGTTCCAAGGGAAATATGGTAATCATGAACAAAAGTGTCAGTATCCAACTCAAGTTAAAAAAGATAAAAGATTGTTATAAAGGATTATATATAATAATTTTAAATTTGTATCAATTATAATAATACATATAGTTATATTAAATAATATGGAGTGGTTATATGTCTACATATGATGTGTATACATCATATGCATGCACACGCATATATGTTTAAAATCACTCCAAGAACATGGCTTTTGCCAGCAATACATTTTTCCTATTTCACAGAATTGTAAGAAGAGTAGGTTTTAATATCACCAGATGAATCTGTAGAATACTCAGTATGATGATTTTCATTCATGTCGTTTCTTCAAATAAAAGACTGTCATCCATAACTATGTCTATGCCATTACACACAAAGACTTTGTTAATAGCGTGGTATTGATATTGTGAAGTTGAACACTTAAAAATCAAGAAATGCCAGCAGTAGGAGTCTACCACACCTTAAATCTTTTCTCTTTCTGTCATATACGTAACCTGCAACAGATATTAATTATACGATCATCTACTACTTTTCAATTGGGGCTTTCCTCATTTAACGCAGGTGAGACGGCATTCATTTATTAACACCTACTCAATATTTTCTTTCTCTACATCATTCAAAGTGTGGTCCTAGGCCCTAGGAATTTCTTGCTGCATATTTTTGTTCTAAATACAGTATTATAAATTTTCATTTAAGCTTTTCTGAGAGGTTGTAATGATGACACTTCCAAAACATTAATATGTTTGCTTTCACACCATGTGAATGAATACTGAAGCAAAGAGAAAAAGGTTAAAATATTTACTTTTTCTAAAAATTTCATCTTAAATGCCAGGTTTTGAACATCATGTAGGGAATTATGTATTTCAAGTGCATTTTCTATAACCTCAGTCAAAATACTGGGCCATCTACAATTCTATAAATAAGGCAAATCTCAACTCAGAAGTCTAGAACTCTGAAAAGAGGGATTAAATAATTAGTGGTAAACTATTAAGATATTGATATAAATGATTTGCCTTTCTCACTCAGAAGATGTGAAATAGAGAGAGAGAAAGGATCCACTTCTCTAGAGTAGTTTTTATTTGCTTGGACTATAAGATCATCTTTCTGTTTCTACAGATAATCTACCATGAAAAAATTTAGATGTGATCATGTAAGCAGAAGTACAAACTAAGTATACACATGTCCAAGGTCTTGTCTGGTTTTCCACCTATGTTGTTAAATATGATAAAATATTTCATTAGTAATGGCTATGACAGCATTTAAACTGCATCATCTAGTTAGAAACATTGCTCATTATGTCTGTGGGAAGGCATCTTGTGGTAAATTAGACAGCATGTTAGTTACGGCATTTCCTTAAATTTTACTGCTCAGCTTTGCAAATGTAACAGTGTTCCTTTAACACAGATGGGTCTTTGTGTATTATTTTCTTAATTAAAAAACAAACTCACTTTGAGCTTGAAATTGTAACACGTGGAGTCATACTGGTTCTATTTGTTCCTCCAAATAAGTAGACTTTTGGATAGTTGACCCTCCTCTCTGCAGTACCCTTGCTCTTTTCTTAGTTCTGTTTCCTAGGCAGTCCAAATCTTTCCAGTTCCACAACAGCTTTGTATCTGCTCTGTATCTCCTGAAGTTTTTTCTTAACTGGCTTTTTCCCCCTCCTCAGGTCTCTGCTTTGCTAGTTCTTGTAGTAGCTTTCTGTTCAAATTTGGTGTTATACTCTTCAGAAACAGTTTTCCTATTCAATTCCTAATTTTGATCTCAGATTTCCTACTACATGACTTCGAATTCTTACCTTTTGAACCTATGTTTGTCTGTGTACTTCTTCTTGCCTTCCTACACCCATCTACCCCAAGTCTCCAGAACAGTTCTTAATTTGTTGCTGCAAATACCATGTGGGACTAAGCCTCTGCTAGATCATCACAGCATATAAAGTCTCTGTCCCAAAGAGCTCATACTCAAAGTACTGCTGTCCAGCTGCCTCTCCTGAACTATTTCTTTTTGTACTTCCTGTTTACAGTTTTTCCTGACTCCCTCATAAAAGCTATTAATTTCTCTCACCATTTTATGGTTTGGTCTGTATTTGACTAAAGCAGCTTCTTTCTCCTTGATGGCTAGAAATTTTGCGTTAATATTTGCTTCATCCTAAATGAAATAAAAAAGTTTTCTTCTTTGCTGGAATATAATAAAATTCACAGTGACTGTTTCAAGACAGAAACAAAACCTACCCATGTAATATGAAGCCTCCAAGTCATACCTGGGTTCTCTTGTCATTATACTAAAGTCAGAAAACTTTTTGACTTCCTTTTATCTAGCCCTATGATCAATGCCTGTTTATATGGGTGATTCATTCAACTTGGGCATAGGCTTTGCGGTGTTAATCTTCTACAAAGTAAGAAGGGCTTGAAACCCAGATTTAAACTACTGTAATGATGTTTTTCTGTAAAGAATGGTACTGCCACTATCTTCACTGTTGGCTTCTCAGGGAGATATCTGGCTTAATCTGTATCACACAGAGAGACCTAAGGGGTCCTGTGAAGTAAATTACCTGAAATGTTTTCTGGGATCAAAGGGACAAATTTATTGCAGAAGTCTTATGTTACAGGGGAATAAGTGAACCGAAAAGATTATGCAATGTGAAATTTGAGAAAAACTTGTAAGCAGTCTTTTTATAAATCGTCATTTATGTTGAAAACTGATGCGTATTGATACATACAAAACATTGTTTCTTGCAGACTAAAAGATAGCACCAGAAAGTCCTTAACTTTTGGTCTGTAAAATGTTATGCCATTTGCCAGATGACAAAGATATTTTGTATCCTTGAATTTTCCTGCTATTCAGAATTGTTCCGATTTGTGAATTGTTGTGTGAAATTCTATTTCATTTTACTTTATATAGATTACAAATCCATGTAGAGATTTAAGTAGATGATTCAAGAGTTTGGGGAGGGTTTCATTTGCTTAAACAAAGCTTTCCTAATACTATTTCTCAGGTCATCCTGTTTCATATCAGACAGCACCATGTGGTGTGTCAGCAAACATAAGACATCTCACATAGCACTATGATGAGGCAGCTGAAAGTCATCCTTAGGAAGAAATTAATGTCATCTAAAAGTAGACACCTACAGCAGACTTTTACATTCCAGCTAGTAATTACAGGGTGATTTTCTAGTCAATGGAGAGCAATAAGTACTTCAAGAGCCTAATTTATCTGATTGAATGTATATGTCTACTTTAGGATGCGATGAACAATACCCTAAAGGTATCTTTTAAATATGAAGGTATCTAACACGATTAGCTGAGACTTAGACATCTATGTTGTAGACATCAGCATTTACTCTGATGAACAGGACTCATGTGTCAGCAGAAGTGAAGGAATTTCCTGGCAAAATGAGTCTGCCAGACAATCATGATTCTCTGAAACTGAAATATCTAATTATCTTTCGGAGTCTGGCACATTGGCTTCCAGGTTGTCTGTTGTTTCAAAATCCAGAGCTCAAAGTTAGTCTCCCTATTTACTACCTTATAATTCCAAACTTGTGGGTGAGCTGACAGCTCAGGCATCTAAACTTTCCCAACCTAAAAATGCAGTTACTTTGAAGTCAGGCACACTCAAGCATCAAGCAAACTCAAGCAATCTTCCACTCAGTGGAAGTATCTTGCAAGGATTGCTCTTCATCTCTGGATACTGAGATGAACTGCTGACAGAAACCAGTATTATCCTTGTTAAATTCACAGGTGTTCACTGAATTCAAGAAAATGTGACTCAACATAAAATAAAGCAAACCATGAACTGAATGGCATGTGCAAAGGAGTAGAAGAAGTTAAATAGAGGTAAGTGAAATAACACAAATACACCAATATCTTACACTGAAAAAATGGAATTCACTCATTTCTTATTGTCCAGCTCTGAGCTTCAAGCTGATGAGTTTACATGTATTTATTTAAAAAATTATCTTATTTATTAAACATGTGAGTCTGGACTTTTGGTTTGTTAATTTTATTTAATTTACCATTGTTCTATTGCATATGTCTGAACTGAAATATAGGCTTGAAAATAGTACTTGGGAATCAAAGTATCAAACCAAGGATATGAACAGGTTAGATGATATTTCTGTACTCCTCATGGAATGAAGAAAAAAAATTCTAAGCAGAAATACATTCTCCAAAATGTAATCTATTTCACAGACTATGAAAAGAGGCTGATTAATATACTTCTTGTGCTATTTGTGAATTCATGACAAAGCTGCTCACCTGGAGGAAACAGCAGAAACAGCAGACTGAAAGATTGTTTCAAAGCTGACTTTCTAGGTGGTGCTCCAATGACATCCTTTATAGTACTACACTCCAATATGGTAGTGTAGTTACTAGAATATAATAATAAAAACAAATTCTGGTTTTCTGTGTCTAGTCCAGTTGACTATAAAGAAATGGTTGCCTTTTTTAATGGGCAATTAAACACTTATGATTACATAGCCAAAGAATCACAGCTTTCCTTGCAGAAGATATTTGAGGTTAGTATGACATATAAATCAGCAAACATATTTTAGAACAAGTAAATGCCTAGACGTTACTAACAAGCAGACTGAAAATATCATGAAAGCAATTAAAAATATTTATAGACTATGTTTCATGAAACCAAAATAATACTCATTTTTTCAGGAGATGACTATTTACTGTAAATAATACAGTTAATGGCATACATTCATCATATCTTGCATTAATTAAATTTTTTTCTTTCAGTTAGCATCTATGAAACAGTTTTAAGCACTGATGTCAACAACAGTTAACATGATTAAAACTGCATTCTTAATAAGAATTTTATCCTAACTTGTATTAATGTTTATTTAAAAATGCTTCTGTGCTGTGGAGCCATCTGTTTCTCTCTAGTTTCGGTACCTGAGTTCTATAATCATAGGACCCGAGGGAGATTTTCACCTATTTTTTCTTCATGGTATTACAGACATTCACTACTTCATTGAAAAGAAATATGTCAACTGTAGTTAAGAAGTTGTAGTCAAAAGGAACATGTTTGCTAACTTTTAAAACCAAAACTTCTTGACAAGTCCTCGAATTGTCTCGACATACTTGCTGGCTGTGAATATGAAATTGTTGATTTTCTTGCATTATTCTAGGAAGAAGGGAAGAGACATCAGCAGTCAAAATCAGTCATGTTTCTGTATTTATGTTAAAAATACAGTAGCTTTGCAAATAAGCTTTCTTTAAACATATGACTTTCAAATCACCTTTTGAAGAATACTAAAATCAATTAGAAAAAATAAGTAAATTCTCATTTTAAAAAAGAAATCAATAGTCATTTTTGATTATTCTGGATTAGAGAGATGTTTAATCTATTAATTTATTGCACATTATTCTACTGCTATAAAAAAGCATGTGAATTAAGTATGACATGTCTCATAGTAAATGGGTAGAAAATATAGTTTCCCTTTTGAACTCTTGATTGCAGCATTTGATGACCTGCTCTTGATTTGGTGGGTCATTCCTGTTAAGTACAAAACTATGTTAACTTCTAGTAAAGGTCACATTTTTAAGTAATAACAGCTACAAAATTTCAGATGTTAAAAAAGTATATATGGTGTATAGAGGTAAGGTGGTGTTTTACAGGTTTTGCCAATGGGGATTTTGCATGAAAGCTAAATCAGCCTTGGGTGACATTACAACACACTGTAAAATATACATACATACTTTTATCAGATTAAGACAGAACAGGGATATATATAAAGACATGCATTTAACACTCAGAATTCTGTCTGGATTGGAGAAAATATGCAGTCCTTGGTATTATATACATAATATCATGTATTATAATAGTTTATAACGTCACAAACATGGATAAGGATTTTAGTAAGAACCAAATGACTGAATGTATTGGTCAAAATGCTCAATAAAATCTTGTAAGGAAGGAAAAAAGGAACCAGAATTGAGATATTAAAAACTTCTGATTTCTCTATAACAATTACAGTCAAGAATCAGAGTACAGTAGAATCACTGTGTCCCTAGTGTTTAAAATAAGGTTGTACTAAGAGATTTATTATCACATACACATTATGTAAGTGATGGTGATATCTATGAGGTAAACCAGTGAGCTTAGTGACAAATTGCATTTATCATGCACTTTAGATCATCTCACCTGCAGTCTCTCTACTAACTGGTTGCCACTGGGACTACTTTTACTACTTTTAGATGCAAATAGTTGAAGTCAGACAATGGCCATATTTAGACTGACTTGTATAGGGTATAGCAGAGAACATTCCTCACTGGCTGGGCAGCTGGCTCTGCATGACTGGTGGAGGGGAAGAATAAGGTTGGTTGTTCCCATCAAGCCCATATATAGGTATGGGACTTTCTAGAGCACCTGCTCCTAGTTTGTCAGGATTTCCCTGTTTGGAAAACTGCGGAGTTTAAAACAGACTGGAGGCCTTGTTTGCAGTCATGAAGGATGCAGTGAAGAGGGCTGTGTGAAGGCTAGGTCCAGTGTTAACCAGATGCCCCAGATACACAAAAGCATAAGTATATTTACTATTATGAAAATACTAAATATTATGTAAATATAAATATAAATTTTAACTAAGGGAGGATAAATATAGACTGGATATAAGGAAGAAATTTTTTACAATGAGGGCAGTGAAACACTGGAAAAAGTTTTCCAGAGAGGTAGTGCAGGCCCAGTCCCTAGAAACATTCAAGGTCAAGTTGGATGGAACGCTGAGCAACCTGATCTAGTTGAAGATGTCCCTGTTCACTGCAGGGGTGGGAGGTGGGTTAGAAGACATCTAAAGGTCCCTTCCAAGCCAAAGAATCCTATGATTCTATGATTCTACATAACAAAGAGTACAGCCAAGGCACGAGAAGAAGAACAGGGAGGTAAAATTCATCTCTCAGGTGAAGGGGACTCTGCGAGTTGCATTTAAAAATGAGAGCAGAAACAAGAGTGGCATATAGAGGAGAAAGGCCTTGAGAAATCTGACATAAAAATGAATTTTATCTTGCTTTGAGACTTCCAGATGTCTCTCCTAACATTCACTGACCTGATGCCATGGAAGTAACGAGTAACAATATTTTCCATAGATTCCAGCAAGAATCCCTTTTCTTGGCAGTCTCTTCTGTTTTCACTTCTCTCAGGTTCTGGGAATCGAACATTTCAGGTATGATTTACTGCTACTTTCCTTTTCATAATATAATAATAATAGTAATAGTAGTAATAAGAATAACTTCAATAATCATAACAACATTAATAATATTTTGAGCAATATGGGAGGGAAATCCTGTGAATCAGGGAGGGATGGCTGAGAAAAAGAAAAACTGTCATGCTTCTACAAATCTCAGAGCTCCCTTTGCTTGGCAGGCCTCCGAGACCTTTCTTATTTTATGCAGTCTTTGGGGTAAAAAGGAGGCTGCCAGTTGCTGATTAAAGTCTCCCTTGGCTGTTGTCCTGGGTGGCAGACTATCTTTCTTTTTTTTTTTCCTACTGGTTATTTAATACACTTCACTCTACAATTAGCCCACAGGGACTAGCTGAAGGCACACATTCCTCTCACCCCCTTTTGGCTGTATGCAGTCATACAAATGGTGCAAGATTACAAACTGAGAAATCCAGAATACTTTGCTGGGAAGCTCCGCAGAGGAGCTTCTACTGAAAGCTTTAATTCTAAAGCTGTCTTTTCAGATATATTCAGCGCTGCTAGAACTAAGGAGAATTATTATAACAAAAATGTATCACTCTAATTTTTGTAAAAATGTTCAGCATTTTAACTTAACATTCAAACACAGGAATGGAAAGAAACTGGAAGAAATTTACTACCAGCAAAAAAGCTGGTAACATTGATGTGCCATTACAAACTGGTTGAGTGTGTTTCTATAATGCTGCATCTGCCTGCAGATGCTTTCATCTCCATTAGGAAGTTCATGACAGCAATAAATTACTAGTCTGCGTAATCCTTAGCAGTTATGACTACTAGTAGCATAGACAGAGAGACACTTCCTACTTTCATCCTTTGTCATATCCTCAAACACTCCCAATCCAAATGGCAGAGTTCAAATTGTTCTTACTTAGGGAAGGCAGACATTTCATAGCAATGTTGATTTTCATATAAGGTTGGAGAAAGTCTCAATTAACCAAAATAGAAGATTATTACTTTCCATAATTTCACCAAATGAGTGAGGGGTTCAGATCAGAATCTTGCCACGGCCAGATAAGGTTCCAAGAAGAATTCGGCTGCAAGAAAGATGTCTTTTGTTAGCAGTGTCTCCTGCAGATCCAGGTTCTGTGTGCTTTCTAAGCTCACAGCTCATTTTGGCTTTGAGTCCTGTCAGTGTCCTGTCTCTTAGGATGTGTGTCAAGGGCAAGAAAGAATATGATGTAAAATTAAGAGAAATCGTTTAAAGATTTTTGGCACATTTTGTGATATTGTGATGCAGGGCTATCTGACCAAGTCCAAGAATAATTGATAAAGATGACTACATTCCCTAAAAGTTTTACAAACTGCAATAAAAAGCTATGCTATAAATCCAAAATGACCTGCAAAACTCAAGGGAAAAGAGAATATGATCTCTTCCCAGTTATTCTAGCAAAGACAACATAATTTTTGAACTTCATGACAGCTCTATTGCTTTTTGTGCCATGATTTGGCAGTGTGTTATGGGTACCCTCATCCAGAAATGCTCTTTCATCCAAGACTGCAAAGTCGAGACTTTTCTTGTCATCCTTTTATGACACTGTAACTTGAAAAAGATACAACATTAAAGACAGTGGAGAAAATGAGCCAGAAATCCACACTATGAAGTGCATTCAATTCTGAGTGACTGGGTAACAAATTAGTCATTATGGCAACACTTTTATATTTACTTGGTTTTCATTACAACAATTACAACAATTACACACAGGCAGCATTTTACATATTTTTAAAAGAAAGACTACATACTAAAAATGAAATTTATTTGAATGATATCTCTTAGGTTACAGTAATCGATTAAGTGTATAGAACTACAAAGAGAAGGAAGAGAGTGAAGCTTTTTACAATGTTATGTTTGGGATTCATCACACCTGAAATATATATATCTGAAATGCAACATCAAGATCTAAGCTGGCTACCATTTTCTGTTTTTATAGGTATTGGAGAGAAATAGTGCTTTCAGAAGGCAATTCATCTGATCTTTCCTAGATGCCTCTGTTACGAGGTGCCTATTGCTTTCCATTGAGTAAACAGCACAGGAAAACTAGCCTAGATTTATATATCTATGTCATAGTTATTTATGACAGATGAATTCATCCAGATCATTTAAGTACACACGTAACACAAACATGAGGCGGGAAGACAGCTGCTAGTCCAAGGAATCTGCAACCACAAAATCAGACAGAAGATGGATGAAATATAAGAAAAGGATCAAACAAATAAAACATACCCCCAAAAAACAACCCATACTCCCCCAAGACAACCCACTAAACAAACAAAAAAAAGCATCAAAGAGTAGTGCCGTCCTTGGTGATTGTCCCTGCATGGTAAACATAGCACATCTTCCCTGATGCTTTGTGTAGTTCTAATTGAGGAGATTTCCAGGAAGGTAGTGGTGTGGGTTTACAGGTGTTTATAGCAAAAATATCAAAGCAAGCATTAAGAAAGATTATCTGAACATTTAACAAATGGATTCAGAAATATGGCTGCATAAAAATGGTCTTGTCTCAGAACTAATATGCAGAAAGATCGTAGATAGGCCAAATATAAGGATCCAGAAAGAGGTTCAAATCAAAATCAACATTCATTTTCTGGACCTGAAATATTTTGGCTGAATAGGGCAGAAAGAAGATCTGCAGGAAAAGAATAAGACCTCTCTTCCAGACGTGTTGAACCTGAGGTGCTGCTGAGGTTGTCATGAGGAAATGCCAGAATTCTAAAAACAGAACTTACATAATGCTCCAAGATCAACATTTCAGTGAATACCCTGATGAATATCACAGTTTTATAATGAAGTTTAATCACTAGTTATTCAAAGAAATGATAATAGCTAAATTCAGTTGATGAAGTTTTTATGCTTGGTTAGTTAGATATGTTAAGTACACAATTAAACTTTTTGTCAGATGGTAGATTATTTATGAAATCTTTCTTAAAATTTTTGGGCTTTATTAAGCTGAGGAAATAAAAAGCCAGATAACAAACATGATGTATGTTTTAGTTATCAACAAGCTTGTATAGAAAAGATAATTGAAGTTTTAAAGTATGACTGTATTGACTTTATTCAGTCTTAGTAAATATTACTCTTCCAAAACGTGAATTGCTTCCACAGGACTCCTAGAAGAGTAATGTGAAGAACACAGACAAAATTGAGCTCTATGTGAAGATGCTGCCTTGATCAAATTCCAAGTAAAATTACTAGTTTTGCTATACACGTTTTCACAGAAAGGAAAGAAGCTGTAGCCTATTCAACCAGTATCAAAGTGTACCCACAAAAACTAAACCTGGCAAAATGTGTTAATGCACATTTATAGTAAGTGTTCTGTATGTTTTGTTTAGAAAGTATACTACGCAGAACAATAAACTTAAAAGGATCAAGTACATGTGGGAAGGAAGATTATCAGAGGAGACTGCAACTAAGGAAATGTTTTGCAGATGTACTGCATTTAAATTAATAAAATCTCATTAGGTTTTATGTTTGCCAATAACGGCTGGAAAAGTTACCATACATTGTAGGAACAATTACCCAAATCTTCACTGTCTCATTAGGTTTGTCATACTGTTTTCATTATAATACATTAGAACTTGCAAGTGAGCCTTCAGTAATGACATATTGTTCCAATTCTCCTTTCAGCAGGCTCTAAGATATTTTAGTATTTGTGTTATAAGCCAGCAGGTGTCTTCACTTTGTTTTTTTCTGAATCGGTTTTATACACAGACGTCCAGACACAGAATGGAATGTAAAAGGGCTTTCAACAACCACATAAAAATGAGTCTGATTAGAGTAGAGCAATACACACTATTTTTATGTTTTTATGATAATTCAAGGTACTAAAAACACGCATCATTAGAGTATACATCTATTCCTGTAAGCCCTGTTAGTGAAAGCTGTCTTAATGTAGATAAACCACGTGATATATAAAGTTTGCAATTTTGCATAACAAATGGAAGGCATCAATCTGATTTGAATATCTAAGGCATTATAAACTTCAATGAGAACAACCAACACTGTTTGACTTTGTAAGGCACTTGCATTCAAATGAGTAAGATTTAAAAAATATATGATTTTTAAAACACTTTGAAGCTTCCTACTTTGGGTCTTAAGAAGCTCAAGGTTAAAATAAATGCTGGATTTAAATGAGGAAGGCAAAATATTTAGAAACAATTTGAAAAAGAAATCACTTGTATTTATATCTATTTGGTATAAATGTCACATAACCTTCAGAAAATGAGTGGTTGTTTTGCGTGCTGTCCAAAAGAAAATAAAATTCCAGTAAAGAAGTCGTCTCAAATCTGCAAGGATACTGTTACTCATTTTAGCTACATAATGAAGTAAAATGTTACATAACACCTTCAGATAGGTTCTTGGACATCCTGAAAATCTGACAAGAATATTATACCATCATAATAGCTAGATTTTCAATTGCCTCAGAATTGTGATATGAAGCTGCTTTACGTGAGAACTTCAGGCTGAACATGGTGTCAATAAATGTGGGCTTTACATTCAAAATATTTAAAAATAAAAATGGACTTTTCTGATTTATTTTCCTTTCTTTAGAGTTGTACTTTTTAATAGTTTTAATTTCTCTTTCTCTAAATGTTTCATATTTATTCCTAGAAATGGAGAAAATTGAAAGCAGAATCAGAGAAAATAGGGAAAAATGAAGGGAATAAAAAAAGTCTAACGGACTACAGCTGTTACTGAGCGGCTTTTGCCATCTTCTCCAATCCTGCCTCTTGCATGGAAGAATGTGAGGAAAAGAAACAAATGACACATGCTTATCATTTCTACGTGAACCAGCCTAACAATTAATTTTAACTAGATACAGGGTTAGATATTTAAAGACAAGCAGCTTATTAAAATTGCCACAATTAAAAACGAATTCTTGTCCTGATTGAATAAATCAGCTGTTTTAAGTGATTGCTGAAAATTTCTAGACAAAATAATAAATCATAGCCATCTCTGTGCGTAAACAAAGCAGTTGTTGTCAGGGCAGGAAAGTAACAGGGGCTACAAAATGGTGTCTGATCCACTGCCTGTTTTGCATTTCCCACAGCCTTGCTACAGATGCTGTCACCACAGAGCAGAATGACAGCTATGGTTGTGATAAAAATTGTTAATATTAATTGCTTGAAACAGTAAATTTTCATCAGCTTTCCATTAGCATGAAACAACACAAGATTCCTCTCAGCGAGCATCAGGCACAGTGTAAATATCTCTAATGAACTACCTATTACAGACAGAAATATATATACAAGAAAATTAAATGAACCACTCTCTGGAATTACCTATTTCTCCTCTAGAGAGAAACTATGGTGACTGTCTGTGGATTCTACCCACAGTTATAAACCTATATATTCAGGTCATGCATTCATGAACCTGGGGAGAGAGGAAGCAGAAAAAAAACCCCAACAACCCATAAACAAATGAGAAAACCTCCAAAAAATTCGTAAGAAATCGTAGGAAATCTGGAAAATCAAAATCAGAGCAGCTTTTGTGAAGACTAAAACACAAAAGTATCCTGAAAAGCATATTGCTTTCTTATAATGTTAGCCTTACAAATGCTAAAGAAAAATCTCACAAAGTATCAGAAATCTATTATTTTCACTGCAAGAGTACTCCTTAATTGTTTTACATTAAATGTGTACTTTGTCTTTTATTTATTAAACAGATCTGAAAGCCTAAGAAAAGGCATACAAGAACATAGAATTATAGTACTGCTGTGACAAAGATAACCAAAAATCATCCTGGTGTCCAACAGGAGATACTTTCGTGGGATATTTCCATGACACACATAAAGGATAGCCTTTCCCAGACAACTCTGAGCTCTTCAGCATCACCCTTGAGCCATAGTGTAGGGGTCTTTATAATAACTTTACACCTGGGCAGCTTGCTCTCTACCCCGTATTACTCCATTTTACTTTCTGCCTGATGGTCACCCCTGCTGTTGCTTATTATGGTACCGATACCCTTGGGTCTGCTCTTTTAAGATACAGGTTTTCTTAATTAATATATTTCTTTCTGCTCTAATTTTTTCTCACTTTTAATTTGTCTGTGAACTTTAATTAAGCTCCTTCATCATGGCTCACACATTTGGCAAGCTTCATATGTATAATATCTGCTCACCCAGCAAGATGACTCAAGTTTTCTAACTCTGTAAAAATTCTATTACTTCGGTTCATGTCTCCATAAGAGAGTTAATAATAATAAAAAAAGAAGAAATATATTGTCTTAGGTTCATTGTTTTTAGCATAGAAATTTAATTATTTCTCTTTTTTTAACAGAGAAAATTTATTGTGTATAAATATAAAGCAGATTAAACTAACTTCTCATATTTAAATATGTGTTTAATACTAACTGTGGACCAAAGGAGTTTTAATTCTTCTCTGAAAGTTTCAGTCAGCAGTAGAAAACACTCACTCACATGCACCTCTTTCACAATTTTTTGACATATTAAAATCTTTTTCACATACCTATCCATAGTTAAGTTTACTTAGATGCAAATAAAAATCCTCTGAAATGTGTCAGAAACATTGTACGGTGACAAAAAAAAAAGATAATTTGGTTGGTCCTATAAATATCTACTTGGATTTTGCAGATTTCTTTTTTACCTGCTGCATCTCATTCCTGGCTTATTAGCAAATCTAGCTATGAATTGGGTGTATGAACTTTACTTCCTCCTGTCATTTGTTTTAGATTATGTTGTACAACACTTGTAGAAGATTCTTGGGAAATATTGATGCTAATAATTCGTGTCAGTTAGTACTGTGTATTAAGCTAGTCTGTCTATTGATCTGAGAAAGTCGTATGCTAAATTCTATTCTAGTTAGTAATATCACTTTTTTTTTGACCTATATAATCTTTTATTAAATTTCTTACTTACCTAAGAGGCTACATAAATTAGTAACACAACCCAAATCATGATTAGACCACACTAAAATTTTGTAGCTTTTTACTCCTGTTTCTCATTAATAAAAGCAAGTAAGGGTAAGAAAAGCAACCAATGTAATCTACCTGGACTTCAGCAAAGCATTTGACACTGTCCTGCATGACACCCTTGTCTCTAAATTGGAGACGCATGGATTTGATGGATTGACCACTCGATGGATAAGGAATTGGCTGGATGGCCACACTTAGAGAGTTGTGATCAAAGGCTGTGATGACACCAAGCTGTGTGGTGCAGTTAACATGCTGGAGGAAAAGGGTGTAATCCAGAGGGACTTTGACAGGCTTGAGAGGTGGACCTGTGTGAACCTCATGAAGTCCAACAAAGCCAAGTGCAAAGTCCTGCACACGGGTCGGGGCAATCTCAAGCACAAATACAGGCTGGGCGAAGCGTGGATTGAGAGCAGCCCTGAGGAGCAGGACTTGGGGATGTTGGTTGACAAGAAGCTTGGCATGACCCAGAAGTGTATGCTTGGAGCCCAGAAGGCCAACCTGATCCCGGGCTGCATCAAAGAAAACGTGGCCATCAGCTCAAGGGAGGCGATTCTGCCCCTCTGCTCTGCTCTGGTAAGACCCCATCTGGAGTATTACGTCCAGCTCTGAAGCACCCAACATGAGAAGCACATGGACCTCTTGGAGTGGGTCCAGAGGAGGGCTACAAAAAATGACCAGAGGGATAGAACACCTCTCCTATGAGGAAAGGCTGAGAGACTGGGCCTGCAGAAAAGAAGGCTTCAGGGAGGACTTACAGCAATCTTCCAGTACCTGAAGGGAGCCTGCAAGAGAGCTGGAGAGGGACTTTTTACAAGAGAGTGGAGTGATAGGACAAGGCGTAGTGGCTTTAAACTGAAAGAGGGTAGATTTAGATTTGATATAAGAAAGAAATTCTTCACCAGGAGGGTGGTGACACTGGAACAGGTTGCCCAGAGAAGTTGTGGATGGTCCCTCCCTGGAAGTGTTCAAGGTCAGGTTGGA
>Ga0065711_1001221_pt1 | contig 46421 bp, 26 predicted proteins | sample Hoacrofraction12_FD_59098 | JGI IMG/M metagenome (GOLD analysis project Ga0065711, IMG submission 59098) | Hoatzin crop microbial communities from Cojedes, Venezuela - Epithelial fraction 12 v2 (version 2) | ecosystem: Host-associated > Birds > Digestive system > Esophagus > Crop | place... | reverse complement strand
AAAAAAAAAAAAAAAAAGGCCTTTCTCTTTCTGTAAGGCCAATGTATATATACACATACATATCCATACCACCTTTTATCTGTGCCACTGGCATCTGTTTAACTAGCTTTGTTTGAGCACATCTGTCCACATCCTGAAGGACAGGAGTCCAACGACCAAACAGCCAGTTCATCTGGTCATCTACCGAGTAGCTGTTTGTTCTTGGCTATCGGTTTCTATTGGCAGACCAAAAGCGGGGGCCAGGAGGCTAACACCACCCAAAAATATCAAGCCAGGGATTCAGCAAAACCTTTCACATTGCAAAATGCGAGTTACACCCTAAAATACATTGAAAAGCCCACTACAGAACCTTGGAAAACTCCTAGAGACAAAACTGACAACTACTGCCTCCATTTTGTTTGCTCTCCTATAGCTTGATGTCCGGTTATATGACGACATCGCGTTTCACCCCGGCACCTTCAGTTCTTTAAGAACTTGTTAGATTTCCTGCAAACACAAAAAGGCCCACACAAAGCAGGTTTCCCTTCTCTGAATGGGATGCACTGTATTTTTCCATACAAAAGCATTCCAACTCTTTGTCAGCGTCATACGTCCTCCCCCCCCGCAAACTTCTACACTTTATTATAGTCTGTCAGACACGACATAAGCTCGGTGCATACATTCATGAGGTATAGCTAACAAGATGAAAAAAGTCTTGAAATCTGAACTGTCACACCACCAGTTTTAACAGGCCAGTCAAATGAACTTGTTAAAATGGTCATGCACGGAACACAAGGTCCTCTGGATTGACAAATTTGTCCTTAAAATAGGTGAATTAGAGAACTACAGAGAGAATGTTGATTTTTATTAAAAATTAAGGACTTCATCCAATATCCATCACTTCCAATTTGCATCACTTCAGTAGGCGCTGGACCAGAGAACTCAAATAACCAAAACATACACCCTTCGCTGGTCTGTGCCCAATTTCCTCCTAGTCTCCTCATGCTCCCAACCATAGTATCTGAAAGCTGGACTAAAAAAACCAAAACCCCCAAAACTCCCAAGCTTCATGGACATAAAAGGTATAATAATTTCAAATAACACTTACAGCAACATTTTTTATTTTAATCCAAACTGTAATATTCATGCCAGCTTTCAAGAATTAAATAAAAATGCACCTACAAATTAAATTGAAGACTTTTTTAGGTTTGCAATTTCTGCTTGAAGTATTTTGTCAAACAATGTGTTTCAGGAAAATCTTATTTGAAGAAAACCTTATTCTTTGGGGCAGAGGCGACAGTAAACATACAAATAACTTGCTTCTCAGTCAGTATTCTTCAGACTTTGAAATAAGCCTCTAAGTAACTTCAGAAAACTGTGTGATACCCTAATTACTACCACTGATCTACCTTTTAATCAGTTTTTGCTAACAATTATGCCACTTGGTATTTCCTTTTTACAGCCCCTAGAAAGCAGTACCACTACCCATATTGTGGTGGTGCCAAGGAACCTCCTGAACAGCAGGCATCAGTAGTAAAATCAAGGAAAAACTGATCTTGAACATTGTTTCAACTATTTCTCACCTGCTGCTGCTTTGATGACATCATCTTGCTCCTCCTAAGCCTTCTCAAGCCCGAGTATAAACGCCTGCTCGTCTCAAAGCTTCTGTGGCCCAGCCCAACACTAGCTACCCGCTCCCATTCAACACTGAAATGTCAGCTCTGCCCACCACTGGAAAGGCAACCATCAACTGCTACTTCTGTTTTTAATGAAGTGCCTTCATTCCTTCACACCTGACAGAACAGATGCTTGGTTTTTGAGAGTACTGGTGTATTAGCAGCCTTCAAAATCCTCTGTATTATCTCTTTCTTCATAAAGCTACAAAAATAACCAAGCTACTTACCCAGAAGAAAAAAGCAAGACAAAAAACCCCACCCCACAACACACCATGACACGTAGGCTGCTAGTGTATTTAAAAGAATGCAAATTCTCATTGTTTCCTTCTGCTTCTTCATCAAGTTCTCACTCATCTTTCACTGAGACTGTAAAAGCCTTATGGAAGAAACCATAATTTTCACTGCATGCACTTCAGACTCTGATGTTACTTTGTTTGGTACCTGGTGGTCACACAGCTGAGTCACAGGATCGTATCTGTTAAAGCTGGGAACATGTTGCCCAGAGAGGTTGTGCAGGCTCTATCTGGGGTGCATTTCAAGACCCAACTGGGTAAAGACCTGACCAGCTTAGTGAGATCCTACAGCTAACTCTGAGCAGGAGGTTGGACTACAGACTCTCCGGCAGCCCTTGCGACCTGAACTATCCTAAGATCATACGATCTTACTGTGCAGCTAGCGCTCAGCAATCCTACCAGCTGACAGAGCGATGCTGTTTTCTCATTGTGTCAGTAGGATGGGGTTTGCCGAGGCACACCGCTGGCTCCTCGTGAGCCTGCTGCCCACCAGCACCCCCAGACCCCTCTCTGCGGGGCGGCTCTCCAGCCGCTCCTCTCCCCATTTATAATTGTGCCCAGTGTCACTCTGTCCCAGAGGCAGAATCCAGCACTGGGACTCATTCAGTTTCATGCCACCTCTGATTGCCCAATGATCCAATCTATCTAGATCCCTCTGCAAGGCCTCTCGTCCCTTGAGAGAGTCAACAGCACCTCCCAGTTTAGTATCATCAAACTTGCTAAGGATGTATTCAACTCCTGCATCCAGATCATTGATGAAAATGTTGAACAGCACTGGCCCTAGGATTGAGCCCTGATGAACACCGCTGGCACGCCACAGCTCTGTAACCTTCCTGCAAAGCCCGACCCAGCTGCCAGCACCTAAGAGGAGTTCCCTGTTCAACCAAGCTAGTCATCTACCCAGCTTGCTTGAAGTTTGACACAATCAGATTGCCTGCTCCTGAGCGAGGTTCTTTAAAAAGGTGGTGGTTCTCAAAAACTGACCACCACTCATGGACCCCTAAGCCCTCAAAAGCCGTTTCTCAGGGGACATTGCTAACTAACTCCCCAGGTAGCTTAAAGTTTCCTCTCTCAAAATCCAGGGTAACAACTCCACTGACCTTTCTTCTCATTACACCAAAAATTTTAAACTCTACCATGTCACGATCACTGTGGCCAAGACAGCCACCTACCATCACACTTCCCACGAGTCCTCCTCCATTCACAAGTAAGTCTAGAAGGGCATGCTTCCTAGCTGGCTGAGTACTTGTGATGAGAAATTATCTTCAACAAACTTCAGGAATTTCCCAGACTTGCTTGTCACAGCAGTGTGGTACTTCTGTCTGGTTGAGTTACCAATCCTAAATTAAAGTTGGACTTTCTGTTCCACTAGCGTTTAAGAGCTGTGAAACCAACTGAATCTTGCTACACAAACCACTTAGTTGCATGAATTGCCCCAGAGCGTTTGCTCATTTACCCGAAGTTAAAACAGAGAACTGGCTTACTGCTTAGAGGGCCGACAAGAACGATTAATGTTTAACACTCCCAGGTTCACGTATGTGAAAGGCTCCAACAAACTACCCATGAGAATATCGTACCTTACACCAGTCACACTGAAAATGCATGTGCATTTTCCCCACCAGAAGGCATATTTCACAACATGAAAACATGAATTTCTCTCCCGATCAGTGACCACGCAGTATCAGGGCATACCTCAGATTAGCACACTGCCAGTCTGCTGAGAGAGTCCCAGAATCACACTTACCATCTCTTTTATCCCAGAGGCACCAAAGAACAGCACCATACTCGTAAAACCTACCAGCCTCAAACAGCTGTAACGGGAGAACAGGCTCCTGCGACTGAACCTGTTGACAGGTACTGAAACGGCAACGAGTTTTTCTAGAGAAGACACCTTGCCAAATGCCACCCTACCACAAGGGTTCACAACAGTCCAGACTGACAAGTCCTAGAGAAATAATACCCACAGTAATAACCAAATCTAAGAGAAGGCTTGCACTTCATACATTTCAGACTAAGTAATCTTTAACAGAGCCAAACTCTGTGGAAGGGGCCCGTTCCGACCCCGGAGCAGCACACGCAGTCTGCGGCTTCAGCACAGCAGATTCAAATGCCACCTTTGTACAGTGCCATTCCTACCACACAGTGTTAAAGGCAGCTGCATTATGTAGGATAACGTTCTAATGTAAGGTGGAAAAACACCAGCTAATATCTGGAGGAAATAACCCACTTCTCACTGGGGATAGAGATTAAGATTTGCATATGTGGTGTTTTGGTTTTTCCACTCATAATAAACTTCCTCAGAAGAAAAACAAGTTTTCAAGAGTATTCTAGGAACAGCAGGTGAGTTGTAAATTTCATTTCATACAGAATTTATCCTGCAAACATAAAATTAATATTTTTTTTCACTTGGTAAGCAGAGAGAATAATTTCTGAATACCTGAATAAGCCTTGAAAACAAATATGTTGAAATGATTGCAAATTGCATAGTCTAAGAGCCTTCACTTGGACATGAAAATAACTTCTTTTTACTTGATCTTTATATGAACTCAAGCCTATCTTCTACTTAATAAAAATTAATTCATTGAGATTACTAAACAAGAATTGCATGTGTTGAACTGATTTCCAATACAACAGAACAATAACAAGAGATTCAAGTGTTGTTTTTAGTGTCAGTAGAAAGTTTAAAAATTTAAAATAAAAAACAAACCAGAAAATTCAGCTGCTTCAGCTGAAGACAATTCCTCTGAGACTAAACAGATACATCAAAAAGTTCACGTGACATAGAGAAAATTGTGCCTTAGATATATGCTTTGTGTTCTGAGAAACAACAGCAAGATGGTATCAAGGATTTAGCAAAAGAGGGGTGTCCTATTGCATTATGGCTATGAAATACAATCCCTGTAACAACTATTATAGACTAATACAGCAGATACCTTTCTCAAAAAAAAAAAAATTAGTGAAACATCTCAGCAGTATCTCCAAATGAAAATGTTTTCAAGATGCAGAAATGTAAAGTAGGCATTTATTGAAAACCACACAATTTTTCTCCCTCCTCCCCCACCTTTTTTTCCCTTAAAAAAAAAAGCTCATCTCTTTCACAAGCAGATCTTCATTTCTCCATTTAAAAAAAAAAAAAAAAAAGATAAATTAGTCTGACCAGCAAACTAGTTCCTCTTTTCAAACTCTGATACCAATGCAATGAGATACGAAGAAATGAAGTACAGAAAAACGGAAGTCTCAAATTCATTTTTCTTTTCACTGTATTCCAAGTACAGTGTCACACAACTTGGAAAACTAACAAGGTTATGGCACTAGATTTAAAGCTCTGGTGATCCGAATTGGTATGTGATTAGGTAGGCACCTAATTCCTGTTATTTGCACCCAGCTCCTAATAGCTTAAAAAAAGCTTGGTGTTTTTCTTGCAGCGCTCATCCATTCAATCGCTTATCTCCCCTCCCCACCCAACAAGACAATGAGAAACTCTTCCCTTTTACACTGAGCTTGAGCTCCTTCTTTTGAAAACAAGCCCACATTTGCACAGTCACAGATCATGTGTACACATATAATGATGTATTATAAGAATATGCACAAGGAACAACCATAATATAGAATGTTTTTGTTTTCGTGGCAGGTATATCATGGTGCAGTAGAGGATAGCATGTTTTTTTATTCTCAAACTCCAGCAAAAGCATGCACTGAAGCTTTGTGGGAAACACTCATTTAAAAAAAAAAAATCCAGACTGCCAGGGCACACCACCAACAAAGCACTTACATATGCTACCACCCATCACCTGCTGGCCAGGGTAACAAGCCCACGAGGTTAACATTGCAGCACTAACCTCACCCTGCCAGGCACATCTCCTGACCCACGGGGTGGCACGACCTGCCTCAGGACTCTGAGGGGGCCCTGCCATTTCTTACAAATCTGCTCTGCCTCAGCAAGTGATGCTCAGTCACCTGATGCACCCAGAATTACTGGTCTTCAGAACACTGCCTGGGCTGCAATAGCTCCTCAGCAAAACCCAGCCTTTTCCTCAGCCTCACAACAACCAGAACATGGTTTGACTGAGGATCCCTGGACACCTGCATGAGATCTGGCATTCTGTAGCTATCCTCCAGCCTCTCAGTAAAAGGTCTCCAGCCAAGGAAGGCTCACAAACAAGGGAGAAGATGACCTCTTGTCTCAGCTACTGGGACTCCAGTATCAACATTCCTGTTTCAGGTACAGCTAAGTTCTTGTATCAATGCATATGCTTCAGATGCTAGTATAAACATCAAATGGATACTTAGTAAGGCCCAGACCTTCTAAATAGCTACAGCATGAATGCCTTAGCCTAGTGCACAACACTGTCTTTGGGATTACACCTCAGCAAAATATTTTTGGGAGCTCTGTGCCGCACTGCTTAGTTGGTAGACTGCAAACCCTCCAAGAGCTGATTTTGAAAAGGCCCTGTTATTCTGTCCTGAATGACCTCACCCAGAAAGCCTCCTTCCCACTCAGAACACAAAAACCACAGAAGTGGCAGGGACCCACACACTACCACACTTAACCAGGCTGAAACAGAAGGCCACCTCTGGGGGGGGTAGAGGGACAAGCTTTCTGGTGATTTACTTCTGATCCAGCTCATTGTCCATTCTCTAAATGACATCAAATCTAATACATGCTAAGGAACAACACCTCTTATTTTAATTGCTGAGTACTGCAATCTCAGAGTCATCCCATTACAACCAAAGATTAGGAGTCCACTTACTTGTCAGTTGTAAGCTTATTCACTCCAGCCGAGTCAGTCCAGAAGCGCAGTCTCAAGAACTCCAGAGCTGTTGCTATCTAGTAAATTTAATATCCAGTGCAATAGGTAAGCTTCTCCAATTTAACACAGACTATTCTGAACACCTAGCCACACTGAGTATCACTTTACAGACTTAACAGTCTCTAGAAAGGTCTCTGAGCCACCCTCCCACCTGATCTTAATGAAGACTTACTAATTTTCTGTTTGTCTAAACACCTGTGTAACTCCCAAACCCTGTTTCTACAGCCTGTAAAGTAGACTAATAATTCCTCTGTCAGTATTTTTGTTAAATAATGTTGCAATTCTCAGTGCCAGGCCAGGAATTGCCACTGCTTCATTTTATCTTGAGCTCAGGATCCATATTTGTTGTTTCTGTATGCAAGTTACCCGCAACATGTAAGATGCTCATAGTTATCACTGTCCAGTTAAACACTATAGCTATCCAGGCTTCCAACTGAAAACCAGCTTCTGCTTGCTGAAAGAAAATCCCCTCCATAGCATTAACAAGTAAACTTCTCTTGTTGAAAAAAGGAGAGAACTCTTCAACTCTTTTAAGGGACCAGCTGCCTTTCTTTTCTCCCTGCCTTAGTCTCCTTTCTCTTTTCACTATAGAAATCTCTTCTAACACATAAAGAGAACTTACCACGCCTGAAGCCTAGCACCTGCATTAATCGAAGCAAATAAAGACCAGCTGCACCTGAGAAGCCTACACCCTCCCCTGCAGCCGCATTCTGTGGACAGGAATAGCCATTACTCCTAGAGACAGACTAGAAAAAGAAACAGCACATTAATTCTCTCCGAGGTCTTGAAATTGCGATTTTGTGAAAAATACTTCACTTCAGCAGAGCTATGGCATCCAGGACTGGAATATTCATGTGAAATTCAATTTCATGCTGCGTAGGATAGTAAACAAGTTAGTAAGCTATCTGATTAGACTAAATATGATATCTGTATAAAGTCTACATGTAGCAAGGAAAGTGTCTGCAATGTCACATAAAACACCTGATGACTAATTTTTTTGTTGGTCACTACTCTTTGTCTCCAAAGCATTGATATTATTGCCATGTTATTCTTCTGTTTAATTGGGGGAATAGGTGCAGAGGAATATAGAAAAGAAAAATAAAACCACCCTACCAAAACATATTTAAGTAGCCTTATCTTGGCTGCTTGTAGGCTTTTTAGGCACTCAGCATATAGGCCCGCGGCAGGGAGTTCTTTTTCCAGTCACCATTTGGCCAGAGATAGGTCAAACCGGCACAGGAAAAGTTAAAGTTTCAACACGGAGTTAAAAACATTGTGTTCATGATTTTGTCAAGACACCACACCAATTTTTGAGTTGTAATTTTTATGAAAAGAGCAAAAACAGTAAAAAAGTGTGTGAAAGGCTATAGAGAATCCTTTTTAATTGCACAAGCTGAAAGGTTTCACCTGAAGCCCCGGGGGAGGTGGGGGAAAGCGCATTGTGACTACTCACATCTAGAACAAACTTCACCAAGACTGAGAAGTTTAAACAAATAATGAGTAATTACAATTGGCTACAGCAAGCAAAAGGTACCGAGCACCCTTTCCACCCTGCTTCCAATGTTCTCTACCACAGCCTTTTGACCAACTACCTCAGCACTGGCGGCGGGAGCTGAGTTCACCTGCGCAGCGCTTTGCCGCTGCAGACGGCCTGGCCTCTCCTCCCAGAAGGGGACATGGTGGCCTGGGGCGCGAGGCCGGCCCTGCCTGCCCCGCCGCAGCACGGCAGCAGACCAGACGCACAGAGTGAGCGGGCGTCTCCTCAGCAGAGACCCCAGCCCTGAGCCCCACCCCTTCCAGAAGGTTCTGTGGCCCCTGCCCGGGCCCGTGCCTTCCGGGAGGCCCCGCCCCACCCTGCCCCGCCCGCCTGTCCTGGTGGGACGGGGGGCCCAGGCGCTGGCCGTGTTGCCCCTCGCGGAGCAGAGCTGGGCCTCTGCAGCTCTCCGTGTCTGTTCTGAGGTGATCAGACTGCAATTAACAGATCTCCAGCCACTGAAGGCTTCCCAAGTTCCCAGAAGAGGATGTAAGCAGGTTTTTTACATGCAAGCTCAAAAACCGAATAAAGTTGCTTATCCTCATCTCCACCAAAGACCTCAGTTTGTGCCCATTGCCCCTTGTCCTTTCGCAATTTCTCAGGCTGATGGAAGCAGTAAGCCTGACCTGGGCAAAAGACTTAGAGCTAAAGAGCCAAATAACAGTGTTTGCAGAGGCAGCAGTTTTCTTGAGGGGTGGGGAGCTCCCCCCCTAGGACAGGTAAATAAACTAAGATTTATCTGTTAGCCATCTGCTGACATCAAAGTTGCTTAAATTCTATCCACAACTATTTTGCTGGGGAAACAGAAGTTTCGTGGACAGTACACTGTTAGTCAGACTTTACACCCTTAATCTGAAGATAATCCTCAACCTGAATGCTGTGTGTCAGATGTGTCAGATGGTGAATCATTATGGGGAATGCCAGGACCATCTAGAACTGCTGTAATGCGTTTGATGATTGGGAAACTCAAATCAATTTCGTTTACTGAGCCCCTTCAGAAATCAGAAGAGATCATGGTTTCCAGGTTAAATACCTTTGCTCTACTTTATACTGCTCTAAGTTAATCTTTCTCTACCTAGTAGTCAGAATGACCCAGAATAGGTAATCTTTAACCACTGGCCATTGACTTACGAGGGCCACAACATTTTCCCTTCTGTCATCTAAGTTGTCCTAGCCCTACACGTGCCTCACCACTGTCTATTATATTGTGCTATTAGCACTGGTGAACGTGCTTCCTTCAGCGCTTGTGAAGGTTGATGCTCCCTGAATCCTGTAGTAATCTGGGATAAACAGATGAATAATACCAGCTTTTCCCACTTTGAGCCCAAGAACTCCTGTAGCAATTTCCTCTCAAAAATTATATGGTATCCTGTCCTAAACAGATGTAAGTCAGCATAGTTTCACTCAAATTAACAGCTCATAGCAAAGGGATAAATTCAGTCACATTGTTTGATATATGTCAGTTTTCTCCATAAAAAGATCCAGCATAAATCTTTGACCCAGATTTATCTGAAAGTTTTAAAACAAGTAAGCCATGCACACTGCTGGTGGATTGTAACCGGATTTTTCCATAGATGAAATGGCCAACCCCAATCAGTTTTAAGAGTATTAATTGCATGCTCATTCAAGGTAGAGCTGGAGTAAAGCTGTAAAGACGCAACTCAAGCTGTCACACATGAATGGCTATTAGTGCAACAGTTCTGAGGCTGGAATCTAGGGAAGGAAGGGAAGGAAGAGGATTGCAGAATTGGGGCCTCCTTGCACTGGTGCCTCAGTAGTTCCTTTTTAAACCTCTGCACCTTATAGTATCAGATTTTTCAGCTCAGAATCTTTCGCTCCAACTCCCTCCTCAACTGAGGGTCTAGTTTCCCATCTGCCTCAGAACTGCAGCTGACTTCGTTGTGATAAATTAGCTGGATACCATCAGGTCTTAAGCCATCCAAATGAGGAAGAGAAAGCTCTTCCCAGTCCACTCTCTTCTCCCCACTTACTCTACACGTGCACCGTGATCCCTCTCTGTGTTATTTTTCTTGTCCTATAAAGTCCAGACTATTCTAAGTGTAGAGAAAAAAAAAAGAATGAGAACTGATTCAGGTGAGCCTCTCTGATGTCATGTAAATGAACCCTGATTTGAAAGTCTTCAATTTGAACTGAATGGTAAAACTGGCTTTTGAAATCTACTCTAAATAAACAAAGTAACTGCATTTTTAAAGCCCTTTCAAACAGGCTTTCTAAATCAGCCTTGATCAACACGTAATGCATTTATGATCAAAATTAACCAGCTGCAAAGAAGGTTTATTCTTCCAAAGGGCTTTATACCATTCGCAAACCCTTGTAGGCCCATATAATTTTGAAACAGAATAAAACAGTTCTCCTAATACACTCGTGAGATTTTCATGCACAGACTATTTAACCCCGTTTTTTGCCAAAATTGTTGCTCTTAGTTGAAGAATTTCATAGTTAAGGTACTGCAGAGCCAAATCATAGCTTCTTACTGTTCGTTAAATACTCCCAGTGTGAAAAACTTCCTAACACAGCCCTGGTTTTGCCCCTATGGTAAGTTATTATTCCTTCTGTTTTGGAGTTGTTCTTCCACTCTTTCCATGTAGCAAAGACTTCATTCCTCAGTTTTCTATTTTACTCTCCGTATCCTTCACATTTTATACAAGAAAAATGATGGGAAAGAACTCTTGTATGGATCAAATTTCATCCTTTGTATAGTGATATTTTAGTCAAGAGGGGCCATGCACATAAAACGCAATCACAGAATCACAGAATAAGTTATGTTGGAAGGGACCTTTGGAGGTCACAGGGCTCAGTCCTCTGCCAACTTCAAAGTTAGATTGAACTTCAGAGTTAGATAATTTTGCCTGGGGTCATATCTACATATTTTCAAGGGAAAAATGTGGCCCTCGGATGAATGTGCAATGGTTATTGCATTATATGTCCTTGTGTCACCTTTATTAACATTTAAACAAACGAGTTCCTTTTTTTTTTCAGGAATTTCCAAATAATTTGGCATTTAATTTCAAAGAATTGGACCCAAACCAATCTGCAACAGTAATGAATGTTGCAATGCTGTTTCAGACTCTCACCAGTGGCTCCATGTGTAGCTCGCAGTACTTCACTTACAATTGCAGATCGCCACTTTGAGGAAAACAGCTTTTTTTCCAGAAACACAGCCCCAGAAGAACCAAGTAAGTGGTGTTTCCTCTGTGATTAAAAGTAGCACATTTTAGTCTTCCTCTGATGTTTTTGGACAACATGTGCTATTTATGTTTTTATTACTATTATTTGAGGTCTTTTGCCCTCTTGTTATGATTAAGCAAATTGTCAGACACCTTCTGTAGACTTAGAATGCACATCCATATTTTCAGAATGGCATATGGAGTTTGCACACATGATTCTGGTACAATTCTACAGGTAATTTTTAAATAAATACTGTTTTGGGCAGACTATGAACTAGTACCAGTACAACAACTGGTAATTCTGTCATCTTTATACTGTGTGCGCGTACCAGTCCCAAATGAGAGACTTTTCACCAAAAAGCAAGCAGTAGTAACACCAAATGAAAAACAGTCCCTGATTCAGGAGAGTTTTCTAAACAGACCAAGAGCAGAAGATAACACAAACGTTGAAAGCACCATCGAAAAGCCTTAACCACTGGGACTCTAAACAAAGAAGGCAGCTGTAACTGGGGCTCTATTTTTCCTAATATTACAGGAAGTCTATTAGTAGTAACAATCCTGGCACAGTCAGGCCCCACCGTACAAGATGTCTACATACACAAAGAATGTGCAGATATATAATGCTGTAGGTGCTATCCTGATCTTTGAGAAGTTCGTGGAAATGTTTCTTTTGACTTCAGTAGATCCTAGTTTTGTCTGTAGTGATCAGCAAGATGGTGATTCACTCTAGAATTTTCCCAGTCATTTGCCTGTCTGTGATAAAAAATGAGACCGATTCAGTGCATCCAAGTCAGCTGAGATTGACACATAGCCATGGTCTCACTTCTCGTACAGCACTGGAAGATAGGTAGCACAGATTACTGTCACTTTTAACCTAAAAGCAAGTGTCTAGGACTGTGCTGTTACAACACTCTTCATTTCACCGTGTTTCTCCAATACCCTGTCATACAGCACAGAATATGAAAGCCAGAACTCAGGCATGTGCTTGTATTCTTTTCCTGCCTCATTTAGTTCTCTGCTTCCCTACTAAACATCACCTGTTAGAATTATTAATTTGTGCTTTGTGCTTATTAAAATCTTTTTTCTTTAACAAAACTGGAAAAGAGTACAGGGTAGCAGATGGATTATCTACATTAAGCAACTAACATTGCTTTTACAACTGAGGTTATACAAATGTCATTAAATCTCTGAGAATTATATATTCCAGAGTTTTTCATAAGGGGAAAAAACTATTCTTGAACTGTACATGCAGTGATAAGACTGATAATAACTTATAAAAATAGCTTCATTATTGCACAGAAAGCCCAGGTCAGTGCCTTCTTTTATTCACGACTGCTGACATTGTTATTTGTATCTGAAACTGGAGCTACACTGTGATTAGAAAAAAGCATTTTAGGAAACAGTAGGAGATCGTTCTCACCATGACAAGTTTGCAGTCCAAATACATGACAACCTAAAGAAGAAAAGGCATGCCATTAAGTTGGTAAGGATGAGGGTGTTCTAGTGGCTTTGTCATCCAGGTTTTTTCCATTACACAGTATTGCATTATGTGTTTGAATCACTTACTGCAGGACCCCTCTCACAAAAGGAGAGCTCTGATTCTTAGAGCTCATATATGCTGGCCTGTTCCATTTCACCCTGGCAGTGGTGAGGAAAGGCATCTTCACAAGGACAGAAGGTGCCCTTGTGTTCTGTCGAAGGTCTAGGTATACTAAAGCTGGAAAGCAAGAAGAAGGCAAGACAGCATTTTTTCCAGATTTGATTTCGCAGTGGCTTTCTTCTGCTGGGTGGACACATCCAGTCAAAACCAGTGAAGTGACCTGGTTCCTCACTTCTGTGAGGTACTATATTGAAAACTTTGCTTTTTTTAAAAAAACATTATTTTTACTTAAGACTGTTGCAGAACACTTATGTTCTGATGGAATAGAAGCATGGTAATGGAAGCAAGCAATGAAATACTAATTAGTTAATTATCAGGAAGGGTATCATACTGAAGGTGACTTGAATTCATGTTTAGAGAAATCTCAGGTTCAAATCCCATACTAGCCTTTACAAAAAATGTGAAATTCATCATGCCCTGAATTTGGGGGTTTATGCAGTGGTCTTCTTGTTGATTACCTGCATGAGGTCCTGAAATGTGTTTAATTCCTCATTTTGCCATTGGTGTTCAGGAGTCAGACTTTTTCCCCCATCTCATAGGTGTGCTGGAAAGTAAAATCTACTAAAAATGTGACAGGCTCTTTGAGAGTTCTGAAAATTCCTGTGCAGAAAAGACAGTAAATCAAAATTTAAAAATGAAAAAAAGATTGGTAAGACCCAGCAGTGAACAGTAAGATTAGCACTGTTAGCAATTGATGAAATCAGTCTCGCTGGAAGAAGCAATTAATACAAAGACAGAGTAAATACTCTTCATCTCAGGGTTAAGCAAAACAGGCAGATGAAAAAAACCTCTATATTTTGCATTTTTCCCTACCCACATACGCTCTCTCTGAAGGGATAAAGAAAATTGAGATTTCAGAGCTTTTTTTCCATTCCCTAGTCTGTTTGACTAAAGGTGACTCTGGCTCTGTGCAGTGAGGGCCATCTCCCTCCCCCAGATCAATACTTTAATATGACTTATCAGAAAGAGAATGAATTGTTTACTTTAAAACCTCAGGATCCCATAAAGGGCGAGGGAAAGGTGTCCACTGGAAACAGAGGCCAACAACACCTGACCACTGCTGGGAACTCATAAAAGAAAACCAAGACCTCCAAAGATCCAAATGCAGCGATATTCCTCAAAATGTCATGCAAGAGAACCTCAGTTCTGACAAGCCCTAACAACATATCAGAGGATCATTCGGCAGTTGCGTCAGATGGTAAGTGCCTTCCTGTGCTTGATCATGTGAGCAAAAGGAAATGCTAAAATGCACTAACAAAAATAAAATAGTGCAGGTGAATTTTGCGTACTAAGTACTTCAGCATACCAAAATATCTGTAAATGCCCATAGCCGGTCTGTGTAATGTAACAGAATTTAATGTCTTGATCTCTGCCTCCACTTTTAAAGAGATTAGGCTTTTATTCGTGTCAGTGGGCAACGTTTATTGTTCTAAAGAAAAAAAAGGGGGTGGCAGGGAAGCTGACAGTAAGCGTGGTTAGACTTCACCGGGGTTACAGAAATACTTCCAAGTCCAGATACACAAAAAGTCCAGGTTCTGTGATCCATCAAGATACTTCTTGAAAAAAACCCTTTTTTTTCACAACAATCTTCTCAACTGGACCATTCCAATAATAGTCTTTATACAAATGTCTAGCAGAAGGGAAGCAAAAAGTGGAATTTTTTTTCTCCAATGCAGTACTAAAAACTAGTGGCCATTTCTCTTTCTTTCATTACCTTTTGTCTTGGAAATCTTCCGGTTGAATTGCTGGAAGCTTCCATGTAGTTGTGGAACTATAAAACTGCCTGCTTGCAGCTGCATCATTTGCCTGGCTATCGACTGTCATATACATTTCACAGTAAAGTCCAGAGGCCCTTCTGCCAGGGCCCTACAGCTCTTTGCACTGTATCTGCCAGCAATTGTCAGGCTTTTCCTCAGAGAGCTTAATTAGAGTACGATCTTGCCTGACCTTTCTCCTCTGCTGCACAGAGAAAGCTGAGTAAAAAGTGTATGAGGAAAGGTAAGGGGAAAATTGTGATGAATTAGAAAGCAATGTACAGTAATTATGTTCCTTTGGCATTCATTTCTCATTATCGCCTATAGGCATAGGCACGTTCATCAAAAATAGCCTGGTGGACCTCAGGTCTACAACTGCAAGCTGCACCCTAGCTAGACAGAATATGTTCTGGGTGTGACCGTGTATCTGCCATCATTAATTCAAACAACTCAGTGCCATTTGGATGCACTGGGTGTGCTGCAGCTCCTTACCTTCCGTTAGAGATGTCTGCTTCATAGCTGCGATTTCACAGTGGCCTGATCTGTGCATCTGCAAATCTGCCTGACAGTTCTGTGTCAGCCTTCAAACGCGCAACTCTTTCCCACTACAGCATGTACAGATTCAGAATGCAGTCAAAATCAGTGAAAGATGAAAAGCACTTGGAAAAGTTTCAGCCCTGCCCAAGCATTTGCAGGCTTGCTTTCTTAACAAGGATGGGAATGACAGAGCAGTTGTAATAAATTTGAGAAGCAAAACAGCCTGAGCTGCTAACCCGCCAGCGAAGCTTCATTTCTCTGCTATTTACCAGCCAAGGGCCACTCAGAACACCAGCTCATACGGCCAGTTCATGCTTTCACTGAGGTTTGCTTAGATGTACTTGCAAATCAGTTGTTAAACTAGTCCAGAGCTCCAGTGAGTCTGCATGGACTGATCAACACTGGTTGAACTAGAGGACGTTTAAGAAAAAGCTCCAGAAAAGACACAAATTTGGATCAAAAGGTAAGGAAAGAACGTGTTACACTGCACAGGGTATGCTGGTGGTTCAGATGTGTTCAGTACACGCAGGTAGCCAGCTAGCGTGTTTTAGTGTGTGTGTGTTAGCGTCTCCTCTCTGCTGACACTTCAACTTTTGATGCTGTAGAATAGAGAATTAGAATAGAGAATATGAACAGCTGTATTTGGGAGCCCTGCGCCCTTACCCTTCATCATTTCTTGTTACAGTTCCTTCCACTGTCTCAAACCAGGACTGCTGTTTCTGCCGTAGCCCTCAATCTTCTCCAGGTCATTTCCTTCAGAGAGCCACGTTCTACTCCCCACAGGCTCCAGTACTTCAGCTGACCTAGTGGCAGTTGCCCATACACAATCTCTTCTTTTGGGGCACGCAGAGCTGCACTTCTCACAGACTGCAGCATGCCCTGACTCAGGCTAGGCACTGCCTCTCCTACTTACACAAGCTGATACTTAAAATGGCGACCACTTGGTATCAACAAGTACAGAAATGCGATTTTCCTCCATAGCTGTACCACAATCCGCGTACATACCTCACACGTTTAGATTTTATAAACAGCTGCTGGTGGAGATCTGTCTCTTTCTCTCTGGTTTCTCAGCTGGAACACACGATGGGCGTGCTGACAGCAGACTGAGAATAAAGCAGAGGCGTTACGGCTATTAATGTGCGGGAGTGACACATCACTAGGCAGTGAGTTAGGAAAGATAAAAAATGAGATTGACAGGAAGGTTAAGCCCATAGGAGGAGTTCTCTGGGGATCTGGAGTCTGCGTTTTGAATGCTTTAACTTGCTTAACATTCTTTTGCTAAAATGCAACCAGATTCTACTGGAGAGTCTAGTTTTATTACAAATGGGTAACAAATGCTCCTGATTATGTAAAAAAAGGGAATGCATTTACTGAGCTTAAAAAAAAACGAGACAGATAGTTCAAAAGCATTATAGCAAGATGTTCTGTCCTCACCTCTTGGCACAAAAAGACGACTCCATCCCCTCCCATGGTGCTTCTAACCAGCCCGTAAAGCATTATTTTTTGAGTCAGAAGTTCAAGTTTTCAGTAGCTACAAAAACTATTTCTGTTCTCAGCACATACAAAATCTACCCAAATTAACACAAAATGTAACATTAATGTTTAATGTACTCTGCTGTCCTTTAAAGATTTTTACCAGTTCCAGGGGAATAAAGGAATTCCACTCTGTGGTCTGTCTTCTTTTTTCTTTTTTTTTTTTTCTTTAAGTTAGCAGACTTCATTACAGTTATTGATTTGTTACTAATATTGTTATTATTAATGAACGTTCACTAGCTGGCTTCCACTTTCACAAAGCTACATTCTATCCGCACCAGTCAGTATTTCTTTCACTTGATATGCAATACGATCTTGCATAGATGATCCCACTAGTTGACAGTCTTTATAGACTGAGGAAAAAGTGGACACACGGCAGAGTAAGATACAAACGACACTACTGTTCACCCAAGCTCTGGTTTCTAATCTCTTCCATTCTCTGTGCTCCTTTCTCTGTTTTCTCTGCTTCTCTGCAGTATTCAGATGTGATGACAACGCATAACTGAACTCGCACGGCTTAAGAAATCACTGTGCATCGTGTGATCCTCAGTAATTGTTCGTGTGTTCTCAGTCCACTCCTGACAAACAGGATCTTTTACAGGATTTTTTATACTCACTGAGAACGTGCAGAAACGTTATTAGTCTTGCAGGCTAAACAAACACAAAATCCCACTCTGGCCTATTCAACCAACAACCTGTCCTGGGCAGAAATGAACCACCACAGTCCTGTGTATGTTAGTTACACTGCTTAACTCACTGTTGCATAGGGGTTGACGTGTCATAGAAGAACTTCCATTGAACAGAACAGGTGGAGCGGGACTAGGAGTACAGACCAACTTGCTGGTTTGTAAGTGGGCTAGCTCTAAAATGCTAGTGAAGACAAGTATATGGAAAACAAATATAACTTTTAGCATTGTGATTCCTCAGATCTAACCTAGCTCTGTAAAGGTCAGGCACTTATTCTGAGCTGTTTCCATCAATAAGAGAGCGGTCCTGGCAGAGAGTGATTCATCCCTCCCTTCATAAATTTGTCTCTTAGCACAGGACTGATCACTTTCTCAAGGTGCCTGTCCATCTCCTTTGGGTGCTCAGAGCTACTTAAAGGCACGCTTAAAGCTACTTAGCTTTTAGATTTCTTCAGCTAACTGAAACAAAATATTCACCTCAAATTTGGAATGCTGTCTCCCACTTCCTTGGTGAGAATCCTGATGTACCACTTACAAGAGCATGTAGTGACAGCACAAGGGTTGATGGCTTCAAGCTGGATTTAGATTAGATAGAAGAAAGAAATTCTTCCCCGTGAGGGTGCTGAGGCCCTGGCCCAGGCTGCCCAGAGAAGCTGTGGCTGGCCCCTCCCTGGCAGGGTTTAAGGCCAGGCTGGACGGGGCTGGGAGCACCTCGGGCTGGTGGAAGGGGTCCCTGCCCATGGCAGGGGGGTTAGACCAGATGATCTTTAAGGTCCCTTCCAACCCAAACCAGTCTGTGATTCTATGATAAATATGCATAAACATGGTCTTTTCTCTGTGTTTTCCAGATCTTTGAAGTCCCTGTGCTGAAGTCTGCAATGGGTGTATGTTACTTCTTCCACTACTACCAGAGCTGTGGAGTGTGACAATGGTGTTTGTGTCCAGTCTATCAAACGCCATTATCACACTAAATAGCTACTGGTAGACAAGACATCAATTCAGAAAAGTATGTGAACTGTAGCAATGCATTTTCCCACCGTGCTGAGGAATGACTAACCTTTTTACATGTATGTCAGGATGACTCTGCTCTTCCTTTTATAAGCAAACCCACTATCGTGTGAGGGAAATACACACTCTGCTAAATGCAATTCCAGGCTCCCATCGTAAAGCACACGAGTCATCTCAAGGAATCACCATTACAACCTCATCATTAGGAAAGTGGGTTTCATTGGAATCAACAGGGTTGTGATTACCTCTGAAAAAACAAAGCCAGCCTGGGATTTTCTTTTTCCTGTTGGACTGACCATGACAACAGAACACTGATGCCAATTAGCTGATGTAGTGAAACTCTGATTCTTATTCTGGCACCAAATTAAAATGTACATTTGTAACATCAATTGACAGAGATGCTCATGACATTTTTCAAACAGAACACTTTCCAAAATTCTGATAAAAAGCTATTACCTCTAACTCAAAACATCATTTATTCAGGTTTCAAACGCTTTCAGCTTTGTTCCCTTCCATGTCACTACTATATGTATGATTTGAGCACCATGCTCAAGTCCATTGTCTTATATTCTAAACCTACTGTTTTGGGAAGGGTCACCATTTCCTCACAGAAATTCTTCTGAAAACTATTGTAAAGAATAGGAATAATCTGTAGAAGCTTCCAGAGGGCTTAATGAAAGCCAGGCACGAACACTGCACTGAGAACCCTAAATCCCACTGCATAACCCAAGACTTAGGCTCACAGAATCTCGCTCTGTGATTTGCAGTAAGAGTGGTAACCTTAATATTCATCAGCATATTCCAAACTCCACCTTTCCTCTGACTTCTAGTGCTAAGTAACCAGGCATGCATAAGGAACAGGAAGTTTCCTATGGCTGTGATGTGTAGAGTGCTCCTGGAAGAAAGCACAGATGAATACGTGAAATTTATCATTTATAGAGTATACTGTGTTTCCACTTGCAACCAATTTTATTATGCAGTGTTTCCCTACAGAATATTTTCAGTGAGTTACTTAATTTTATTCCCTAAACCTTGTTTTCTTCCATGAGTTACTGCTGTGGAACAGTCACTAGCAACTCATACTGCTGAAAATTAATGGAAGAACTGCAATGTTTTATATTAAAATTGAGTTCCAGTCTAGATATTTTTAAAAGAATTCTCAGCACTTCAAATTATAATAACATAACAGGTCTTTACAGAGGAACCCAGAATAGTTTTCCTAAACCTTATACGCATCCTAATCACTCTTTGCATTCAGAATTTTCTTCTGTGACCACCTGTTCTGAAAGCCTGCCTGCCTCTCTGTGCAGGTATCTGATACAGTAATAACAGGTGACTGAATGGAGAGTGGTTCAGTAGCTTCCTGATAAATTAGTGCAGAACAGCTCTTGCAAAGAAGGTAATGCTTACTGCCTACAGGAAGAAGAAAGACTTTTTGTTGCCTTTTTTTCCTCCTCCAGCCCTGCTGTCCCAAATAAACATCAGGCACAACGACAGGGAATGGGACAGAGCCAGGGCGATGGCAGAGGAGGGGAGGAAGGAGAGGTGGCTTCGAAGCCAAGTCATTCACCTGTTCAGTTTGTCTCCTTTCTCTCGAACCCCCTTCTCCAGCTTGGGGGACAGAGGAGAACACCACCTGGGCTCCCGATCCCTTTAACATTCTTCTGAGGGACATAAAGTCTCTTTTGAGAGACTTGTGCCAGATGCATGTCCACTGCTGTCCCACCTCCCTGGCATCATCCTTCCAGTATTTATTGCACCTGTTGGCCTCGTCTTCCCTGGTCCAGATCTGCTTTCAGGAACAATAAATCTTAATCTTGGCTGCCATGAATGGATGGACATAAATATCCTGATGTTATTCCTCCCTCCTGATGTTTCCTACATTACACAGCAAGCCCATTCAAACACGTTCCTGTAGCAGCAGTACCAGCCTTTTGGTGTGTGCCACAAATACTTTCTGCTGGGCCCTGCTGACAGGTCCATCCCCGTTCTGTCACTTGGTATGGGCCTGTCACATCACCGAACTGCAGCTGGGATATACTGTGCTGCCATGCACATGGCACGCTTCCAGCCACAGCAAACAAGCAGCTCCCATCGTCTGATCCCGTGCACCCCCCTCTAACAAGACCAAACGCATATCTACCGTGTGTCTGGGGGAACACAAACATGGTTCATCTGGTAAAGGCTGGGCTGCCCTGCAGCATAAGGTCGGGCCCTGTCCTTTGTCTGAAAGGAGCAGATAAATTAATTGGAAAAACTGATGTAGTGATCCAAAACATCTGGCACAGACTGGGCATCTATCAGACCACTAAGCATTAACACTAACAAGGGACATTGTTCTGCCACCACTGCAAAACAAGCAACCGCAGTCATCCATAAACACAGCGAGAATCCAGCAGCAGAAGAAAGGCTCCCAAAGCCAATATTCTCCTGCTGCCCAAGACTCAGTAAATCACAGTAATTTCACACCCACAATATTTTACGGCGGACTCACAGCGAAATCAGCAGGGCTGCAGATAACTATGGCTTATTTTTCAAAAGGTCTTTGCTGAGAACGAGCTTCTAGCTGAGGGAATCTTTGTGCAGGTGAGTTAGGGGGTAGGGGTGGGCAAGAGAGCTGGAACTCCTTTCTCTCTTCTCTGGCTTTGCAGGAGGAAAGCAGAAGTGACCTTGTCTGCAAGACCCTCTGTGTAATGTTTTCGCAGCAGCTGCTTTTCTTCTCAACCTTTGAGAGTGAAATGAGGTCCCTTCCCTCCCTCACCACACATGCAGTGCTTTCTAGGGAGCCTGTACCAGTTTGGTTTGCCCTTCTCCTGATTACTGGCACTGAGATTTTTCTTATCGGAAGAACATTTTATGCTGTTGTTCTCCTCCCACTCAGTAAGCCTCACGTGCTGCTGGCCTGAGCACATTCTGTGATTCTGTATCATATCAATAGAAAGAGCTGGAGATGAGGTCTGTCATTTTGGACTAGCTTTACAATTTGCAATGTCATCACAGCTTATTCCACATCATTCATTCTTTCAGAGATGCAAAACATGAATCGCCACTGCTGGTACTCCAGTGGTGGAACAGCAGCACAGGCTCCCCAGGTTCTACTTGTAATGTTATTAAAGGAAACCCATTTAAAATATACAGTCAAACATCCACATGGGCAAACAGTTCCTAACCTTCCCCTGGTGCTCTGTGGCAGGATGGCAGTGTAGATTAATTCTCTCTCCCTATTACTTTCCAATACTGTGCTCTTTAAACTCAAAAATAAAAAATTATTTACTGAGCCTTTTATTGTAGAGCATCATGACCTTTACAACACCCACACATGTATTAGATACACTGAAGTTTCTTGAAGAGAAAAAAAAAGAAGAAATTAAGGCACAATGGAGCTGCATGCCTGCAGTTCACCATTAGGTTATGTGAGGTTAAACTGCGGGAGTTATACTGAAAAGCTGCTCCAACAGCAACTGCATACAATTTTCTCTCGCTACGTGGTATAAGGAATGGACTGGGAAACACGCTGCCTGTTTCTAACGGGGTCCTCCATCTTACTTCTCCTTGAAGTGGATAAATACTCAAGGCACAGCATTCGAAACACATCAGCTGCCTTCTGAAGGCGCATCCTCCAGAAACCTGGGGCCCAGCAATCTGTAAAGCAGGTGTACGCATAGGGACTGGCAATGCGTGTCACGGTGCTGCAATGATCTATTCATCCGAGACTGGTCAGTCATAGATTCAAACCCTGAAACTTCGCAGCCTGACTTTTGTCATTTGGAAACTTGAAGAATAATCTCACTTCTATGGCAAGGATCTATCTTCCAATAGGCTAAAAAATGCTGCAGATATTTTGGTTAAAAGTTTCTCAGTTTTCCAGTTTGAGAGAAAATTCTTCTGTACTCCAGACATATCTCCCCATACTGCAGGACCAGGCTGTTTTCTGTACGCACTGATGTTCTCCTTGAGGCTGAGACTGTTATTTAAGATCTAAAGCTGGAACCAGAGTCTGCAGCTGATTCGCAGCAACTGTGCACGGGTTCTCAAAAGTGCAAGCTGTCTTCTTGAATCCGTGGAGGACCAAGTACTCCGATTCATTCACCGCTACCATCGAACACTGCTGAACATGCAGGTGCCATTTCCAAATGTCCTCAGGGTTCTATTTCAAAAGGGAGTGCGCAGGCCAGTTTTCACTGAGCAACAAAGTTCTAAGGATCACAGACACTTTTTGAAATAAGATCAACTTCAGCGTTATGTGCCTAATATTTTCTGGATTTGGACCTATACACTGCAATCCCTTAGGTGTTTTTGAAAAACCACTGGAGATCAGACATTTTTTAAAGCACTTAAAGGTAGAATTACCAGTTTATCTATAGGGACACATACATCTAAAAACCCAATACCTATAGGCCATTCATGTGATTGATTACTTTTGTACAAGAAGAAACATCCTGTAGAAGCTTTATTGACTCCTGTTCCTGAGTGTTTTGTCATTGTTAGTCCGTGTAACAGAATTTAAATCACAACACATTAGTGCTTCAGCCTAAACTACAGTTGTGCCCTGTGAAAAGCTATCTGTACACAGCGCAATTCATTCCTTCTGTGTCTGCTTAAGAATATTTGTTAATATAATAACACAACTGCTAACAGCAAGAAGTAACCTCTAAGTGCTCCTTTAAAAAAATGGGTCCCAGTTTCTGCTTTGCTGATGTCTCTGCTGAGATTAGAATACATATTAATTTCACTTGCTCACAAAACCCATGCTCTGGTTCCCTTATGTGAAAGGCAAACAGCAGACTTTGGCTCAGATTAAAACACTGTCTGTAAAACAGGCAGCTGTTTCTCCCATTCCTCTCAATGGGCCATTAAATGTAGAGCCCAATGAGAACACCGTTTACCCTACTGAGACTTAACGGTTTCATTGCTTGTGATTTTGCAGACATCCAGCCTCCTAGGTGAATCTTTCTTCTGCCATTGAAGTCAAACTGACATAAATAGGACCAAGCTTTCTTTTCCCAGTCTGATTTCTTGGTCTAGACCTTTGTAAAAAGTTGAGTTTAGATGCACTCAGCTTTCACTCGTTTTCAAATAGCCAGGAAGTACTTCCTGACACAGGGTACGTGTGTGTTTCCTGTAACAGCAAGACTGACCTGGGTAGAGCGGCGAGTTACCAGTCTACAAAGAACAGCAATTATTAGCAAAGTCTGTTTAAAAAAACACTGACATGAAAATTTAGACATAAGCAGACAAACAGTCTGTTAATCATCATTTCCCACCAGTTTTTGACACGTGCACTGGAGCTCTCTCTGTGTCATTGTCAGACTATCTAAATTTTAAACTCTTTACACTGTGACCCAGCAACATCAGGAAGGAACTGCGGATGTTTTTGAGAGGGGCTTGCGTAGACAAGGTATTCCTGCCACCAAGTTCCTACCTCTCAAACAAGACAGACAGGAGGGCAGAACAGAGAGCTCGGCAAGGGTGAAGGAGGACGGGGCAACAAGGAAACAAATAAAAGGCGAAGACTCAGTTCTCTGCTTCCCTTAGTAAGCCAAAGAGCAATCTCCTGAGTACCACGACAGCGCAAGGTTTTAAAACTTGTCAAGATGACTTTCCCCTGAGGTAATCAGTCAAGCATTTTCTACTTTTGGTAGCTATTAATGTATAATTATTCTAATGTATTTGCACGTGTAGCTGAACTCAAGGGCAATGACTGAATTTTAACAGGATCACGTGACATTATTATAATTGAAGCTTTGTTCTGTCACATAAAAATGACTGATTTAAACCAGGGTATTGCCAGATTTCCCTATTATCATCAGTTAGACTTCCCACTGATAGAAATTCAGAAATTGTGACTCACACAGTGTTGTAATACATCAGCAATGTAATATGTATATTAACAAACAAAATACGGTCAATAAAGTCCTGAGCAGTGGAAAAGCATCCATTTTAGCTGGGTGTATGTCTATTTACTCCAAATATGATGGCTTGTTATAATATATATAATACTATATATATGTAATGCTCCATGTATGCATTTATTCTGAGATCAATAAAAAGAAAATGAAAAATAGTTTTTGAGTACAGATGTCAAGTCTAGTTGAAAGATGAATGAAAAATATCAAATCCATCAAACCAGAAATACAACCAGAATGTGGCCTGAGTCCTTAATCAATGCTCCATCAATGGGCTCGGAGAACACTTCCTCACAGAGGAAAACATTCTGAGAGATTCACTTGGGCTCACTGCCAGAGGACAAGCATGTCACTGTCTTTTCTTAGAAGGCAACATGGAGCACAGAGCCTTTCATCATATTGTGTTCCAGAGACGTGTGGAGCATAAGCATCCTCGTTCAGATCTATGGTTTCTGCTGTGCTTATTTTGGCCAAGAAGTGTAACCAGTATTTTCTCCAAGTTTTTGATTAATGAATAAGGAGGAAGTTATGACTCAGTCCTGCAAACAACTGCAGGGATGGAACTATGGTCACAGACAGGTGCTCTAAGAATCCCTCTGAGGTCAGACACTTGCAGGATCAAGACCTCCAACTTCCCAGACAAGGATATTATTAATTGTGTCTGCACTGTCACCAGTATTGAACACACCAGGTAAATGCAGCAAGGTGATGTTTTTACACAGGCATGAAATATCAACAGAGTAATTCTCTGAGGTTGTGGGGGTGGGGGAGTGTTGGTTTTCCAATACCCTGTCTTTCCGAGATCAGAAATATCAGGAAGCAGAACACTTGAGAGTGGAAACGGGTGCAAATCTCCTTCCCACAGATGCTGCATGCCACCATCATACTCTGTGTTTCCTGAATGACCAGAAACTGTCTAGAAAGCTAGGGAGCCACTCCTCAGCTCCTACATGACAGACAAGAGAACTTTCAGTAAATTAAGGGTGGCCTGCAAACATACCCACATGCACATGTGCACACATGCAGCAGCTGGAGCAGGTGATGATGCCCAGGTGGGCCTGCTCTATTTACAGCAGAGCATACCAGCCCTCGATTTTTTTATGCAGACTTCTTACATTGTCCCTTGGCTCTGATGAGCAAGCAGCCTCCTAATTGGGGTGTGTTACAGCATTCAGCACACTATTGAGATGCACGGCACCAGAAGAACTGGAAACACCTGGGGTAAGCTCTTGTTCCCCTGTCAGCACTCTGCATTGACAGAAAGCTGTCAGGAGCAGAGCTGTTGGTCAAACCCTCTCCCATCACCACAGACGGGGAAAGGGCTACTGACCTAGGCCCGCTGGCATGCAGTGTTGGCCTGGCAGCATGGTCCCCTGGCTGGGTGGCCAGCTTCATGCTAACTGCCTGGCCCTGACACTCCTGCCCCTGACTGGCCCAATGGTTCCAGCTGCAACGTGACAGAGTGCCTGACACGCCCCATTCCCAAGATCTCCTCCCCACCAAAGCTAGCCAGAACGGCAAGCAGCAACAAGCATCGAGTACAGAATCCCAGGCTCAAGACACGATGCATTGGTGACTGCCATGCGGAGCAGAAAGCGGCTTGCTGCCATCGCCACCGCGAGGTGCGCTGCCTGGCCACGCACGCTGTCTCGCTCTCTCACACACACCTTTTGGCTTAGATGTGGGCAAACTCGGACTGGTTCCTGGTTTGAACAACTGAGACACCAGAGCAGCGAGACTTCCCCAAGAAAACCTCTCCGCTACAGCACAGCCTGTATCAGCAAGACCATTTGCCTCACCTGTGCCACATCTCGTGCCACCTGCCATGGTTGGTAACTCCTGCAAGACTTCTGCTCTGTATACTTTTCTACCTCCACTCTCCTGCGATACTTCAGATTGTGCACAGTAGCACAGCATTGTCATTCACCTTTATTTTGAAATGAGTAGCTTCCCGTTCTCAGTACATTGTAATTGTTTTGTCAAGGTTTTGTTCTCAGTGTTTCGACCCAGGTTTCAGTCACGCTCCATCCTTTCACCTTTCTTTGGCATTTTCTATTTAAAAACTAATTTTTCAAATAATCTTTCATACCTTTAATTTTGCGTAGACTACAATACCATCCTAATTTCTGCAATACTGTTTTGTAGTGGGTCTCCTGAGCCTAAGTTAGCTGAAAACTATTAAAAACTCAAATGCTTCAGAACAACTCTGGAGAACTTTGCCCCATCTAACAGCAGGAATTTAAAATCCAGATGTCTGTCTGACACTGTGCTTCCTTTTCCCTCAATGGAGAGACACAGGCACTTCTCTGGCACAGTTAATCTAACCTATTTCAAATGCTTGTTTTTCAGATGACCTGCACTTTGCTCTAAATTCCATTGAGAAGATCTCCATTAACCATAAAGGGAGCTCAGGATGGCAAGCCTAGATGTTACATGACATTGCAGTCAGACGAGTTTCTGTTCCTAGTGTCAGCTAGTCCCCAACAGTTTATCTCCTATTTGGCACCCACTGCTTACCAATACAAAGCAGAACCTAGTCTGAAATGGCTTTTATCATCCTTAGCACTGATGGGACTCTTACACACAGGTATTGGTTTCTGGCACTACCTGTTCTTCAGTGATCTCACAGGGATAAGAAGTCTGACAGTGTTCAGTGTTTGTATCCTCTGTTAGGCACCGCAGGTTGGGTTTTCAGCTGCCACCTCCAATAAGCTTGTTGCAGTCCTCTAGCATGCATAGTTCCCTCCTCTGGCTGCAAATCTCCACATAAGCTACACTTAAGTTTAATGGAGCACAGTATCGTTTTTCAGTTCTGGCCCTGCCGAGGCATTTTGGATTAATCATGACTCTTTAGCAGACAGGTACTGGCCCAGGGCACCTGTCATGTTCCTTCACAAAACAACTCTGTGCTACGCAGAAAAGTCATTTGACTCCTTCGAGTTGAAAATGCTCCAAGGTACTGAAATACCCTCTGTATGTAACGGCTTATTTCAGACAGTAGCTGCTTGGCAACATGCAAACTCCAAACCTCCATCCTGCAATAGGATCAGTGCAAGCACAACAGTACCGTGCCGTGGGGTTAACTGTAGATTCAAGGAAGCTTGCATGGAAAGCAAGGAATTCTATGGAGAATCACACAAGTTGCCCATCTTCAGGCTGATGACATCACTTTGTGAGGACCTTAAAAATGCTAGCTAATTTTGTGGGGGGCAGAAGACAGACATGTTCAGTCATGACGGGTTTTATCTTACATTACAAGATGTGTAAGTGGAAGAAAAAATTACAAGAATAGTAATATAGTAGGATTACAACATGCAAAAATCTGGGAAAGAAAACAGTTTTTCTATAGCAGCCTAAGCAACAACAATGTGGAAAACTTTTACTAAGTGACATCATAAATATATTGATGTTTACGTGGCAGCTGAACCCACAAGGTCATAGGCACATAGAAGGGAAGATGTTCTCCAGTGACCCGTGGTGCACTCAGTGTCCAAGACTCACAATGCGCAGATACCAATACACAGAAGGGTTGTAAGAGAATCCAGGCAGATGGCTTAGTTCGTCTTCAAAACCTTGCCCCGGTGTTAAACCTCAGGTACCAAGACCACAGAATCAGCTCCTTTCTTTGTCACTGGCACCAGCATCAAGATGGCCTCCAAACAACATCCCAAGGCAAAAGACTGAAGGTACGCCCACACCAGGTCATCGGTGCCTATCACTACTACACACCCCAGGGAGGAGTTTTCACAAGATGGGACAGTGCAACTCAGTGCTCTGAAGAAATGAAGTCTCTAGGTTCTCTTGCTTTCTTGGGTACTGTTTTCTTTACAGTCGATGAGTTTGGTAGATTTTTGCTTTTCATAGATGTTGCTTTCCTCTGTTTTTGATGAGTGGTTCGGAGCGATTTCAGCCCCAGCATCTCACAGTACTTATTGCACTGGTGGAGGGCTCTGAACTGCTCAATGAAGGAAATCGAGCAGTTGCCTTTAAAACCTTTGTATCTGTAGCAACAAAGAAAAAAAAAAGAGCCAAATAGGATTTCAAGATTCATTTTCAGCACAGTGAGGCAGAGTATGACTGTTGACTCGTAAGCAACTTGAAAACATTAAGCAAGTCTCTTCCACCCATGCTGTTTTGAGAAGCACTAGCTCCGTCACAGAAAATCAAACTGAGCCATTGAGAGGTGAAGGAAACCAGGCAGTAAGCAGTGACAGAAGAGGGAAAAGGGTTAAAGAGGCATAGTTCTGTTGTCTGTGTCCCAGCTACTATTTTTCATTTCATTTACTTGAAATATAATTGTCTGCTGGCTAACTTTGTCTCCGCAATATACAAACAAAATCCATTCTACATCGTTCTCTATAAACAGTTCTTCTGACTCCTGGGAAAAGACAAGGTTGCCGCACAAGGTATTGTCAGAAGCAGAAGCTGTTTTCATCCACACATGTACGTAACTTCTTGCCACGCTCCTCCCTGCCCCAGGCCCGACTACAAGATCTCAAGGAGCCGAGCCTCTTGGGGAAGACGGATGTAAGGAACGTTCCTGAGGAAGGCAGTCCCATCCAGCCTTCACAGTCCCCAGGCCACCACCACATCTCCCACTGCTACCTCTGCCATCTTCAGTGGGCTAGCAAAGCCAGGCAGCAGGCAGAGTGTGTACATCCTCTTCTCCTCATCCTGCCACGGGTTGCTGACATTCCTTCTGGTGCTTGCTTTCTAAGCTGCATTAGATTTTCTTAAAACCTGCACCTGCTTTTTAAAGGAGTAATTTTTGATCATATTACCAGGATGGAGATGGGAGAAGAAAGGCCAGGCTTCTCCTCTCCTTTTTCGGTAACCTTAATACGTGCGGGTTCTACCCTATTCCCTCGGTTCACTGGACATACAACGTCCTCAGATGTGAACTATGAGTTATGACTGCACAAAAAACCAAATAAACAACATTTAGCACTGAAATTAACACAACACGCTCATTGTACAGCATTCTGGAGAACTTCTTTGCTCAGGCACCTTGCACAGTGCTGCACAAAACATCGTTGCTCTGAGAAGGTCAAACTCCTTCTGACAGATAAGCATCTTTATTGCAACATAGTTTGCAAATCTTCTTCTACGAAAGAATGGTGCCAGTAGTGAAAAAATAATAAAATACCTTGCAAAAAAAGGGGACAGTATTTGCCTCCATTTACATCTAACTGTCCTATTTTGCATCTCTAGTGTTCCTCTACAGAGAGGAAATAGAGCAGTGGAAATCTCAGGCTGACTGCCTTCCTAGCACTAGTAGTTCCACCCTAGGAGAAAAGAAATCTCTTTGGTGGGTAATGTAAATCTGACAGTGTCTCTAGTGTATCTAAAAGGTAATATTTATTGCTCATTCCAGCACATGCCAAAATGGTAATCTGTCTTGGCAGGCCCCCTTACAGACAAAAAAAGTCATCTATACATTTTCTGCTGCTTTTAAACACTGTCACAATTGCCCACCCACGGAGGACTGATCCTGAATGATTTCAGACAAGCTATTACAGCCACGATGATGAAGACTTCACAGACAATTGTAAGGTGAACAGCAGACCTTAATCTTTTAAGGAATTAAATTATTGCTGGTGGTTAACTTCAATACGAAAAACTACTTGGCAGTTCAATTTTCTCATCATAAGTATTTAGCAGTTCTTTTTGTCTTCTCATACCAGTACTTTATTTTCAAATTCTTCTTTGAAGTCAGAGTTTTTGAATGTTAAATATGTATTTCAATGAAATAGAGCTCCACAGGTATTTTAGTATTATTTGTCATGTGAAGCTGTTCGTACCAGACAAGGTTACCCTCTACGTTAAAGAGGCAGTAAGCCTGCCCTGCTCTAGAGAAACTACTCAGCTAGCTTGCTATAGAGACAGATGAACCTCAAAGGGTTAAGAATTTTTTCTTTCCTCTCCACGTAAGTTATGTGCTTGCTTACCCAAAGGAAGTTTAAGAGGGAAGTGCCACTGTTACTTCAGGACTATACTCTGGGGCTCAGCCAGAGAATGAACTGCTCTCGCTCCTTTGGAGAAATAATAGACTTGAGACTTTATACTTGAGTTCCTCTGCTAAAGTATGCTCCAGACACAGCAGCAGAACGTAAGTTCCACAGGCAAACATGCTGTCCTCAGCAAGAAAATCTCTTAATGGCAAGCATTGGTCCTGACTCCAGAAACTAGTTAAAGCAGAGCAATGCACTGCCAGCAAAGAGCAATAACTTCGACAGAAATATTTTCATTAATTTATCATGAAGATTCAATTAACCATTGGGTCTTTCCAGTGAGTGCCAGTGGCAACACCAGCTGTTGTTCCAGCACATTCCACTGTCACAGAGTGTCACCGCTGGATGCTGCAGCAGTGCGTGTCACACAGATGCAGCTGCCGATGTCTGCGGAGATAACGGGGCTCCGTGCAGATGGCCTTTGGGTAGCGTCTGCCTGCTCCACTTCTGCTGCAAGACAGATTCAGAGGCTTCATTTCTCCTGCACTTTGTGGAGGTGTGTTCTGGCAGAAAAATTACTGATAAGAAGCCTCCAGGGCTATCAATTAGGTGAGACGTTTCACTGCACTGAATGCTGGCTGAAAAATGACCATGCACGCTTTCTCTTGCTCTCGCTTTCTTTTTTTTCCTAGGTAGCCATTTTGTTGCAGCTAAAGACAATTTCTTCGTATCTTTTTCTCATGCTATGAAATTCTGATAGTAATACTAATTTCTTTGCGGAAATAATCTTGGAAAGAAAAAGTTGGGCTAAAAAACCCCAATTTTCTCATGAAGTAAATAGAAGTCTGGCTAAATGGATTTCCTATCTGTGTTTGGTATCTGTCACTGCCTGTATGTCTTTGAGGAAACATTAAAACAAAGAGCAGAAACAGCAGCATTTGTTCAGATGATACTGTAATGCTCTGCTAACTTTGCTGTAGAATTCAACAAATGCCAGAAATATTTGCAGTAAAAGCAAGAGTGCAAGTATCTTGTGAACAAGAGACAGAACATTTATATTAAAAAAAAATGTGATCTATTGTACTAGCTTTGCTCCTAAATCAAGCTACCCTCATTTCCCTTCTCTTAACGTAATAGCTTTGCATTTGATCTTGTGGCTACAGATGTGGCCTAGGTAACACTCCTGGTCCATTCGGAAGCTGAGAGGCATGAACAGCACAGTTTGGCTCTGCAGTGTGCAGACAGCCCCAAGACTTACAGCGGGCCACAGAAAACCTGATCCACAGATGTGAGACCGAAGTTTTGCACCTGAGTTCTCCCAGCTGTTTGCTGTTTGTCAGTCAGTGTTCCCACAGGGCCTCCCTTGTGTGCTTCCAGACTGTATCATCTGTACTGGACAGACCTAACGACCATAGCTCTGCTGTAGTTTGGCAGGACCTGTGAACTTAATTCAACCCATTCTGTGGTGCTATAGCTTGCGGTACATGTAACTGGGGGAAGCTGTCCATTAGTGAATGGCTTCTAAACCGTACAGTCCGTATTGTGCTCACACATTTTGTGTTCAGTAACACCAAACCAGTGACCATTCCAAGCCTTGGAAAATATGAATCTGTTATTTAGCACAGCATACTCTATTAATTCACTGACTAGATGACTGATAAATAAAACCCGGACAGATCTCCGTCTCCCAAACTTAGCAGGCAGGGGTTGGCCCAAACCAAATCTTCCTTAATGCTCAAAGGGTAACGTTGGATTTGTCCCCAGGTTTAAACTCCCCAATGCCTCTCATTGCCATGCTGAATAAAACTGAATTTGTCAATGCCCTGAACCAGACTGACTTTCAGATAAACATCTGGCAAACACCACTGCCGTCAATCATCATGACCGTGGGTCACTCTGTTCCTGATTCCTTCAGCTTTGTGTTTACCGTTCTTGGATAAACACCTGGGCACTAAACCGACTCCCTCCTTGCACTCAGAAGCCAGTCGCTGTGCTGCAGTACTTCGGTTCACGTGCGCCCAAGAGCCTGCTGCATCGCTCGCTTCCAGGTCTGCCTGCCTGCCTGCCTCTGGTGCGCTCCAGCGGCTGCAGCCCAGAGCCTGTCCCGGCTTCTCAGCCTCCAGTCAGGCTTCGCCCTCTGCTGACAGCAACTGCCTGGCAGCTGCTCCAGCGCCGGCAGGGAGCGAGCCCCCCCGCTTCGGGCCCCTCTGGATCCCAGGTCACCGGGACAACGGGCACGGCAAGGTAAAAGGATCGGAATGACTTGGGAGACTGTGAAGTGCTGAAAACATCAATCTCTGCACAGCCTCTACAGGAAGGAGGGGAAAGATACAGAGACAGCATACATGGATACTCATCCAGAAACATTTGTTCAAACGTGGAGTGTGAGTCGGGACCCAAAAAAGAAATCATTAACAGCAATGAGCAATGCTGAATATAGGTACAAAATTTTAGTATGTGCTGTTTGTTGTGCTTGGTTTACAAGAAACACCAGGGGATAAATAATGTCCATGAATAATTCATGACAGCTGCCATATTGGCTTTTGCAAATTCATCAATAACAGTTTGTACTACGACATTAAATTATTTGAAAGCTTGATTACCCTATAAGCATGGCGGGGGTGGGTGGAGGAGAAGGATTTTTTTTTTTTCATATTGTTTTTCCCCTGATCATAAGTTTAGTTTTAGAATGAAATTAGAATTGTATTTAATTTACATTCCAACCAGGAACAACATGCATGTTTTTCCGTTCATCAGGGATCACAGAAGCATTTCCCAAGGATATTTTTGGTTTGCCTTGATGTGACTGGCCCAGGCTTAAGAGCACTGGAGGCAGAGGACCTGCTGGTGGTCACTAGGGTCATCACCTCCGCAAAGAGTGCTTGAGGAAACGACGGGAATTTCTTTAGGCAATTACACCAGAAAAATCAGCTTTGTATCTTCTCTAATAAACGCAGTTAAAATCATAACTGTATCATACTATATTTTTTCAGTTAAGTAGGACTATGTAGGTTCTCCCCAACATGTCAGATACAATCTCTCACTGGCATGGCTGCACACTACCAAAAGCGGCAACAGCCAGTAACAGAGATGAATTCTGCGTACTTGTTTGTTTTCCCCACCCAGGCTCATGAAATCAAAAATCAAACTGCAGATATTAAGGCACAGATGTGTCCTTTCTGGGAAAGAAGCATGAAAGAAAAATACAGTACCAAGAAAAATCTCCTGTCTTACAACAATACCATTAGCTAAATGACACAAAAAAATGAGAGTCAACGTTCTTAAGAGGTTGCTCACGAAGGGAAATAATATTCCCTTACATATGACTGAGGTGATCCTTAACTACAGCCTGCATTGCACATTCATTTTCTCACTTCACCTTCCTCTTCCCTAGTCCAACATGTGTTTTTATATGAGAAATTTTCCACAGTGAGCTGGACAACATCATCCATTCAAGCATTCCTATAAATCTTCTAACTCCAGAGAACAGTGTTGCCTCAATAAAATTTTTATGACTTCTTCATTTTATTACATGATGATGATGCAACTTCATTTCAACTGATTTCACTTTGGATCCACAGCTAAAAGAGCAAACCAATCTAAGTTCTGAATAGATGCCAGCCTGCAAATATTAATGATTTTCCCAGAATACTCAGGACCCAAATTTTTAATAAATTACAAGATATTTTGAGGTTTTTTTCCTGTACCATGGGTATATAGACAAGCTCCAGTTTAGTATAAAAACTGAATACGTGTGTTTGGATCTGCTTTTTTCTAGCACTTTCTCAAAATAGAATATGCATTTAAAGCATTGGTCACAGGCATTTACCCTCATCCCCTTTTCGTTTCCAGCAGCCAGCTGATTTGAATGACTGCCTACACTGCTTATTTCTATCAATCAGCTTGTGGTATAACTAGAAGCTTTAATTAACAGAAACTTCAGAAAAGTGGAAAAAAGTTAGAGCATTAAAGGCCTGTATCTTTACACACATGCTTAAGTCTTCCAAAATGACCAGAAGCCATTGCAAAACTACTATGAAACAGCCCTCTTCAAAGATTAGGGACAGGTCTTTTGTTCTAGCTCTGAATTACTGCTTTTGAGAGAGAAGGGAGAGAGATACCATCAAATCCCTTAACCTTTCCTTTTTTATCAGATGAGTGGCCTATACAAGGCTAAACAGACATCTTCCCTCCGCCCATGCAGCTGACAAGAACACAAGCTCAAGAAAAGCTTACAGTCACTGCCTGCTACAGGAAGAAAAACTAACTCAGGGAGTTCTAAATTGATAAAAGAGTCTTTATAAAAGCTTGTATCATAAATACATATTCTAAAGCTTTGGCACTTTTGCTGGCTGCAAGAGGGATTTCAACTGTGTTCCCCCATGCAGTCCCTGCAACTTCCTTGCAAAAGGGGCAATACAAACTGTGGCCCCTTTCAGGGCATCTCCTTCCCTAGTTCCCGCAGTACCACGACAGACATCCTCTTTTGTTCCCGTGGAAGAGTAGGAGGGGAGAAGGGTCACCTTGGCTGCTGGCAGCAGGATCTAGTAATAGGACTAAGCAGGTATAAGCGCTTGTATTTGCAGTTGCTGGGGCAGGTGCCAATGAGTGCAACCCAGCTGGAGCTCTGGCTCCAACCGCATGCTGGGGTTTGAGGTATTTCCTCCACGGGCAGAAGCTCTGGACAGCACAAACACCAGGTCTTTCATTGTACCCCAGGCTGGAGCCAGTGTTGGCCCTGCATTTTCGGCATTACCTTCCTCCAGCTGATGTACCACCAAGTAAAGTGCCTTACTTGCTTGTACGTCACCAGAAACCTTGATTTCACTCTTCAAATGCCCTTTCAACAAGCCTGTTTTAAGGGAAGCATGAAGGAAAAGCAAAGCCCACTCTACAGTGTAGCCCCATCCTTTTAGAACAAAACAAACGAGTTTCACTTAGAGGCAGGTTCCCACAAATAGGAACAAAAAGAAGTTAAAATGAGCCAGATGAGGACTGTTTTCCTCCAAAGTTGAAGTAAGAAAAAATTTCCAGTGCACCCTCTCCCAACATATTTACACTGTGAAGAGACCGAGCTATAAAGCAAAACCATACTGTTGAGAAATCATTTTTCACTCACCCTTTGGCCAGTGTTGCTATGCCAACGTCAGTTAACTTCATTCCTACACCTAAAAGGCATCAAGGAAACACAGAGCTTATGTTACACTACAATTTCTAAGAAAATCTTCAGAGTCAAGAGCTCAAGAGAGTTATATATAGAGGCATTAAATATTATTCATTGATTCATGTTTTTAACTTTAATTATTTGCCACCATTTTTTCAAAACACTTTAAAGTACTCCAATTAAAAATAGGACGTTTGTGCTCTGTATCACCAGCAATTTCTAGAAGCCAGTCTCATACCCGTAGTTTACAGACAGCAAGGTGATAAACAGAGCATAACTTCCTTCCTGTGCTAGACGGTCAGTGGGGGGAACTAGGGGTTACACTTTGATGACTGCATTTAAGAAACATACAAAATCTTTGCTTATGCACCTGCCCCAAGATGTGTATATTTATTTGTGGGTTTTGTGGTTTTGATGCTTTGTAAACTTGGACTACAACGTTTATCAGTAGGAACCGCATATTTGCTTTGCTAATCAAATAGCAATAGGTCAGTCAACCTTATTTTCACTTTTTGGGCGAGAGATCCAAAATCCCTTTCTTATTCAGTATTTCCAAACACCTGGGGTTTTTAACCTGTCCCTTTGTTGACTTGTTTATAGGCAAAATCCAGTACTGTAGTGTGCAATTTTTTTTGTACAGGAGAATGATGGTCTCAAGACCAGTTTCCTTGGAGAATACCCTCAGAAATCTCAACTGGTACGCCTGAAAAATGCAGCCTAGATACTCAAATGAGAAGATGATCAGAAAGGAAGGATGTTTCTCTTCAACAGCAGCAGGTAGATTGTCCCTTGTGGTAGCAATCATTATAGGGGCTCAGGTACCATTTCCACTGCTGTGCTTCCCTCAGGCTAGGATTTCGTTCTTTCTTCTCCCTTTAAATTACTCCAAGGGTCTTGTTTAGATGTCTGGTTGCTAATATCTCCTGCCTTCTTTTGTTAAAGAATATGGGCTGTTTTCTACGATTCCACCTTTCTTTGGTTTTCCTTAACAAGGGTCTGTCTTTCTCAGTTTCAAATACATCTGTGCATGCCGTGCTGGGTAGAGGCCCAGCATTTCAGCAGTCAGGAGGAGTCACAGGCATAGGAGCATAAGGGCAGCATTTAGTAAATGCATGGAGGACACTTCTTCACCGTTCTGCTTTTTTGAAGAAACATGTTTCTTCAAACCTAGCCAGGACCTGAATGTGGAGCATTCCACTGTTCAGAGGTTGTTGGTAAGTATTTAAATACAAGAAAAAGTGAAGGACTAGGATGTTACTACCAAACGAAGGCATTAACTCACAAGACATTTCATTAACCTCTGGGAGGTGAGACAGTAAGCCAGACTTGACTCATACTGAGTGTCCTGATTTACTAAGGGGACATGTGGAAGAACAGGTCTCCCGTTAAGAGTTCAAGATGCAGGGTTTTTTTGCCCCAGACGGTCCTCTTACAAGAACATAAGGTAGGTAAAAACTCCCTTTCTCTGCTGGTTAGATAAAAGTCATGATACCGCATAGGCTAATACATGTTTGCCCCTGCTGCCACAGTAGGCAATTAATTAATGTCTTTCTGTTCCCTGGGGTAATGCACACACAATTAAACACAGTGCACTTACAAGAGGCTAGAAAATAAAATACCCTAACTCTCTCTCCTGTCTTTTATTCCGATGTGCATAAGATGCTGTATAAAACAGGTATGGGGCCAAGGGTACTCTCCGCATCTGGAGAAGACTCTGCCCATTACAAGGTGATGGAAGGAGCGCACTCAGCACTGCCAATAGGACACAGAAAGACAAGAATAACACTGCTCAGAAATAAGTGTCTAGAAGTTCTGCAGTTACAGGGATTGACTGCGAGTGGTCACCAGCCTGTATCATGGGAAAGCCATTTTATCGCCCCTACTCAGACAACTCACCTTGCAGGTCAGTGACAAGCAAGCTCCCATTGGTCTTCTCGTACACCCAGTGCTGGAAGGTGCAACACTTCTGGCCAGCCTCCGAGTCTCTTCTCAAGAAATTTACTTCCTTGCCATCCCTGACAGAGTATTTCACAAATTCCCCAATCAGCTCCTCCTCCACTGTCGCATAGGGGATGTTATTAGCAGGGCGATGAACAAGAAAAATAGGAATGATCCTGAAATCAAGGGATAAAAACTAATAAAAATCCAGAGAGTTCTGTCAATGAAGGAGTAAGAAACAGACGAAGTGGCCAGTGATCTCAGAGAGTGAATGAACAGCTACCAAGTCTAAGCCAAGCCAGGAGATACTTCGATAAGATTCGGATTTCCAGTTAGCTCTAGAAGATAATTGCATTATCCCCTATGTGCTTACTTCTTTGTATTATTTACTCAGATGTAAACTTTTTTCAAAGCATACTTTCTAATGTTGTCCTACTGCATCCCAGAACCTAAACTCTGCACAATAAAGGGTGCATGCTTATTTTGGAGTATCACTGCTTTAGCTGCTCAGTCTGACTGATACATGATTCTGTCTTTCTGAGGCGTTAAGCACCTGCAAATTTGACCTGCTCCAGAAAGTGCCTTGCCCAAGACCAGCGTAAGTGGAGGATTTCTCAGACTAGACTTCTAAAACCTGATACACCCAAAATTAGCAAACACTTTTGATAACGAAAATACAAAGCAATTACTTTACAAAAAAGTAACAGGCAACAAGAAAGACCCTGGAAAGACCATCAGATTCTCACGACGAGTTGGCCCAAGTGAAAATGTAGAATCTGAAGATTCTCGGGCTTTGGCAAAATTTGGATCCAGGTCAAAAAACTTCAGCTAGTTCTGTATGAAGTTTCCAGGAAACTGCAAACTTCACAAAATTTGTCTCATTTTATTCATTTAGAAATTGAGCTAGTTGAACCAGAAAGACTTACAAAGTTTTGTAGGAATACAGGCTAGGTCCATTTATGTCGAAAGACACACCATGCCAAAAACTCACATTCAATATCAAACAAAGTTTTGCTTGGGGGGGGGTTTCATGGTCTTTCCAGAGAGAAAGACTGAATTGTGAAGTGATAATGACAATAGTCTGGAAGGAAGTATCTGTCTCACTGGCAACATGAACTCCTTGGTTACCAAAGTTCCTGCTGTCTGGAAAGCAGTATTCTACCCCACAGACATTCTTCTGTTTGTACTTACCCCGGAAAAACTCATCATTCTTGTTAGGCAGCATTCTGATACTACAGTATAGACCTCCAAAATTAAAAACTCAGACTAAGCAAAAAAGGCATCAGTGTATATTAGACTGGAATTTAATACTGCTCTAAGATAAGGTAATTTTGGAAAGTTATTCAGCTGGAGCTGGTGACAGAACATAACCTTATTTTATCAGCTAGCTCACAAGAGCTCCTAGAAGTATCTCAGAACAAATGAGGGAAATGACTGTCACCACGTAACAGGTTTCTAGTTACTCGCTTTCTTACAGTTTTATCTGTTGGAGCAACACTGCCAAAAGGGTGGTATAGTTTCTTCCAGACACACTCGTACTGGATTCTGGAAATGGTAGAATCGTGACTGTACATGTGTGCTCTACATACACTGAAAGGAGGTCTAAAAGAATTAGTCATGGGACAGAGAACCACATATATCCAGAGAACTTCTGTGTAACTCTTCCAGTCCTAGTCCACAATCAAGCTTTATTGACACCATTAATCTATTTGTTGTGGTGGTATTTTACCCCTATTGTTATAGCACAAGCAGTTAAACTAGTACAAATGGCCTTTATACCAGTAGTTATTCTCTTTCTGAGGAACAATCGCTGCAATTGCAGCGACTTGTCTAGTTCTAACCTACTCACTCAAGGTATTATATCAGCTTAACTCTACCAGTACCATTACAGTGAACAGCTTTTATTAGTGTATAAGGCTTCATATAGTTTCCTATTGCTGCACACCAAAAGGAAAATAAAGGGGTCACTGGTTAAGAGAAATGCTAGTACTAGGCCTTGTGTAAGTATCTTAAATAACCTCAAGACTGCACAATCTCTCTCTTTCCTGCCCCTGCCCTTTTATAAACGTCTAGCTGCCAGGCTGCTGGCTATTACAGGGCAGTGCTTTCTCTATCCTTTCCCTGTCTTTCTCTTACAGTCAAACGTGCACAGGCAGGCTAAGGCTGTAGCTTTAAGCCCAACTCTGGAAGACAAGGACCTGCTGGAGTGGGGCCAAAGGAGGCACAGCAATGATCCGAGGGCTGGAACCCCTCTGCTGGGAAGAAAGGCTGGGAGAGCTGGGGCTGTTCAGCCTGCAGAAGTGAAGGCTCCGGCAAGACCTTAGGGCAAACTTCCAGTACCTGAAGGTGCCTGCAAGAGAGCTGGAGAGGGACTTTTTACAAGGGCATGTAGTGACAGGACAAGTGGCAATGGCTTTAGACTGAAAGAGGGGAGATTCAGACTAGATAGAAGGAAGAAATTCTTCCCTGTGAGCGTGGTGATGGCCTGGCCCAGGTTGCCCAGAGAAGTTTTCCCCTCCCTGGCCGTGTCCAAGGCCAGGTTGGACAGGGCTCGGAGCACCCTGGGCTGGTGGAAGGTGTCCCTGCCCACAGCCCGGGGGTTGGACCAGATGATCTGTAAGGTCCCTTCCAACCCAAACCAGTCTGTGATTCCATGATCCTATGACTTCTCTCTTGCTCTTATAAAACGTTGCAAGCAATATACTTCTAAATACAAGTCTTATCTGACAAGGGCTAGCTAGCAGAAAGGAGTCTAGCCTTAAAACGGTGACATTAAAAAGCAAACCAAACACATATGCACATCATCTCTTTGCTCCTAGCTGCTGTCTTCCAGCCAATTGTTTAGAACAAAGCACCAGATCTGAACCTCCCATGTGCCTGTTACTTGCACCAGACTTCTAGTTTTCATAGGGTGCATGCTCTGTTTCTCGTGTCAAAACTAGTGGTCATATTCCGTGCTCAGAGAAATCTCAAACACAAATTTTACCAATAGCAATATATTTCCAGAAAGGAAGATGACTTGCATAAATATTTTCCCTAAAAGATTTTACTGCCATCTCCATATTTCTAATCCTGAAAAGGTTCCTTTAAGGAATCGTTCCAGAAGCTGCATTTTAAGTGGTCCTTTTTTTCAGGGAATCAGGGCAGCTGAGCAGATCTGCTGTCATCTAAACAGAGATGGAGATTTAGCCTGCTGTCAAGCATGTAGGTCTTATCCTTCAAGCAAGGCAGATGCAATTTCAACCACCCATTGCAAATTCAACTCTACACAGTAGCCTGACACTGGAACAGCAAATCCTTTGAAAAAGATCTATTACCAAACCCTCAGGGTGCCGCTTCCCAGCCTCAGAGGCAGAGGTGAAACTGTACTGAGCTATTGGTCTGATGTACGTTTGGGAAATGGAAAGCTTCTGATACGAAAGAAACTAGTCTTTGGGAAAACCTAGAATCAGAGTTGAGCTTTCTGGCTTATGCCTCACTTTACGTAGAGCACTTGCCTGAAGAGTGACTTCATACCAGCTTCAGCATGATCGTGATTTCTCTGAAGGTTTCATTTTTAATGAAAAGTTGGAAGGCCTGACTTCTCCTCTACTGCTGTTATTAGATGATACTAGCAGTATCACCTACTGGTGTACTTCACCAACATGAAAAATTTCCTCTAAATTTATATCAAAATCATACCTTTTGCCTGCTATTTACTGTCTCTGCTCCTTATTATCCTTCTCTAATGGCACTGGAAACTCTCTCACCACCTTGATACTCTGTATTATTTAGGTCATGACTCCAGCTGTAACACTGTTCTCAGGATTCCTCTTTCTTCTTCGTTAGTAACTACCCCTAGCAGTCAGTGGTCAGCTGTGGTACAGGACAATATATATATATGCATATGTGTATATGTATATAAGGAGATATATATATATACTCACTCTGGCACTTCCCCAAAGCCTTCCAAGGGTTCAGCTTCAGCTGCATATATCTTTGCATACTCCCTTGCAGTATTTTGGACATAACATTCCTGTATTACAAACAGATACGCCGATAGACTATTACTCAAAACATTTAACAGATCATCCGTTTGAATATTTGCAAGACAGCTCTTCCCCACAATTCTTGCTTACAAAGGACAGGGGTGGCTTACCTGCAGTGCTAGTCTGTAGTTCTTCTGAACTAGATCATCCTTACTCTTGGTCCCATATGTGATAGCATTGTGCACTTTGAGAACACAGGGGTGGCCAGGACTGAACACTGGTACGAGGCCTTGCATCACTTTACTTCGGAAGGCTTTCCGGTGCATGCCTTCACCAAAGTGAAGCTCTTCTGTAGCTATTATTCCATGCAGGTTCCCACCAAAATAACTGTCACTGATGAAATCTTCTCTGAACATGAGCTGCATGAATTCAATTTCTTCCACACCTGAAACACAATGCCACTCTGTTCAGCACAACATCCTTCTGCAGTTACATGGAAAGGGGTGAACACAGGAGAACGAATGCATCTCTCCATGGAGTATTAAAGAAAATGCTCAGTGTAAACAGAATACATCGCCTCACTTGTGTTAATGTGGGGTTGGGACCCTACTCCTCTAGATGTAGCTTGCGTCTAAAGCCAGCATGGAGAAAGGTCGCAGTTCAGGATCATAAGGAGAGAATACAGAGTGCAACAAACAAAAAACAGAGCTAAAGATCACAAAAGCTGTTTTTAAAACTATTAGGGGAGTGGAAACTGAAGCTTCAAATGAATCTGAAGTAGTCAAACCGACTGAGAACTACATAGGCACTGATGGAATACAGAGATCCCACCAACTCTGCTTTTTTGGGGAGACAGAGACAGTAATCATGTGCAGCAGTGTATTTAGATATTAATTTAAAAGTAGAACACAGTTCTGTGCCCAGTACGGTCAGAGCATGTTCTTCTGAAGCTAGTCTGTCTTTTCAGAAAAGCCAGAAGCTGCTGGTACAACCAAAGCTTGTTTTAGCTTTCAGCTTGGAATCTTCTTAGTGAAAGATTCTGCCAACGTGTTTGTAGAGACACCCAGCTGAAAGAGGTCTCAGTCCTTATCCAATATCCAATACCATGACGGAAACATGCCTGTCCTAGTACCAACCACATTCACTACATCAGCTCCAGTGCTGCAGACTGGCACGTTCAAGTGTTCATTTCCTTCCACTCTGGCAAGCACCAGCTTTAAAACAGGCTCATTAGCAAAGGTAGAAGAAACTAACAAGATTTTTATTTCATAAATGATGTTGAGTAAGAACCACATTTCTATATATGAAGATGTCAGTTTCAATCAAAAAGCAAATATATCAATGTTAGTGATCTTTATATGCAGGAGAAATTGGTACAATAACATCTCTCCTATCTCCCCACCTGTGGATTTTGAAGGTGCCAGTAGCATAAGAACGTGTGCCTAAGTTTGTTACAGCTGAAACCAAGCAGAATCATGGATTTCACCCTTTTAAATGATCACTGAAATACAACTGGAAAAAAATGTACGAGGAAAAAGAAGCAGTTAAGCACTGAGAGAATCTAAAAATTTCTAACTGCATTTCAAGTCTCTCTAATCACAATATTTCAAGGAACATCAGTGGAAAAGACAAATAGGAGAACAAAAGGTGTATACTATGCAGCAATGAAGTCCTTCCAGCTGCCCTTTGTAGTCATCTCTGGTTTAGCCTCTGTACACTACTCTCTCTCTTTGAAGCACAGAGGAAACGGTGCACATAGGAAGCTAGAATTAGAAGGCTCCTTAACTCCCCGTAAAATTTCCTGTTGATCAGAAGTTACACAGTGCTGTTAAAATGAAGACAGGACTTCTTATGTAACAAGGAACTAAATGTTTAATTTTATTCTTCTGGAAAAAGACAGAAAAATCAATTAGCCGAATGAAGTACTTCATTAGTACAGTGTGTTTAGAAATGATAAACCAATTTGCAATGCACTGTCTATCTTTAGCTGCAGCACAGCAAGACATAAGCTGAGTGTGATCAAACACAAGTTAACATATGGGGAAAGCATTCCAAATCTTCATGCCCATCTTTCTCTTGGAGTAAAGTTACATAGCAGGTGACTTGCAAAGACCATGTGTTCAAACACCACCGGCAAGTTTTTCTGCCAGCAGAGCTTTCGGTACTCTGTGTGTGTCTGTGTCTGTACGATGCGATGCGATGCTATTTCACTGTTTACTGTATGTGAAGTGCTAGTTCATCAAGCTAACGAGAAGTTACACAGTCAAGTTCCAGTCAGTAGCTCGTCACAGCGGCTACTCCATCACCCTGCACAAACCATTCTGAGGGTATTCTACCTAGAAAACTCCCAAGAACTAAAACAAATTTTATCTTTGATGGTACAGCAAAGGTGAGTGCAAAAAGGCATAAACAGTTAGCAAAAACAAATACTGATTCAATGGCTGCAGGCGATTCCCATAGTTTCTCACAGCCTAGGTGTCACAATGTCTCGGTCTAGTTATACTTTTCCATCCCTTGTTCTATTTGGAAATCAGAAGGAACAAAGATTTGAGCACACGATGAAGCAAATGTGTGCACTTACCTTCACAATTCTGAAAACTTGAGAGATGTTCCAATACTACAGGGAAACAAAGAAAGAGATTTTACAGTTAGAAAAAAGAATGGAAACTGCCATTGTCACTATTATTAATGAAAATTATAAACTGGGATTTACCTTCAGAAGTCAGATTAAACTCAGCAGTCACTTTTCCATACACATTATTCAAGCAGCAATAATACATTCCCTGGTCTTTGTTACTGGCTTTAGCTATTGCCAAAGATACGGGAGAGTCATCCTGAGCACTGAAACAGAATATTTTAATTTTCCACATTAATACTTTAAAAAAAAAAAAATCTTTCTTGATTATTCCATATATCTCTCCTCCTGTCCCTGGAATTTCTATCCTTCACTGCAAAGACTGCACTTCAAAGACTGATTCAAATATGATGCAAGTAGACAAAACATTTTATTCCACCCTACTTAGAGGCATTCAGCTTACTGTGTGTTTCACAATAGATGACCCTACTACATTCTGAGAGAAAAATACCTCAATCAAATCCAGAAATAATTCAAACACACCAAAAGGCATTCTAATACTCCTATCAATGTCATGGCCAAATACATAAAGTATGAACACAGAAAAGCCCAAAATGTTGTATGTTGTTCCTCAACACTGGCTCCTCACTTAGCTTTCTCTGTTCCTCTGCGTCAAGCTCGGTATTTGCCCTCTGATGTCTCTGCGTGTCATTTCACAAACGGATCAAAGGCAGATGTTACTAACGGGGGTGCAATGACATGTGACTGCACTTACAGTACTTGCAGACCCAAACTGCCTCTGGCAGCAATAAAACCACACTGAAACAGTGCCGTGCCTGAGTGAAAAGTCCTCTTAGGCCACGACGGTTTTCACATGTCCCACGGCGGATGTCCATGGCAGCATTTATCAGCAAAGCGGACAACCTGCGCAGGGATTGCAGAGACCTGGCTACTGCGCTTTAAAGCTTTTGTGAAGTCAGTTAGTGAAGGTGGGCACAGTTTTGTTGGCAACATGAAGTTTCATGATATTTTGGCGCACTGGAGAACGTATTTATCCAACAATAGTTTTTAAAGTAAATTACTTAGCATATATTTTTAATACACATACGAATAGCAATGTGTATTTTTCCATACATGTTTGTTTCCATGTGTTGGCAGGTAATAAAAATTTAAAGATTAGTTGCCTAATTTCCTGTAAAAGCCCCCTATTGAAAGTAAAAGTAAAGAGGTACCAAACAGTCCAGATTATAGATTTCTGTAGTGATGTATATTTCGAAAAGAAGAAACAGTGCTTGGGTACACACAAAACAAATAGATTCTGACTGTGATAGAAGGGAGATTTCCACTCAACTCTGCTGAACATTTTTGAAGTAAAAACCGTAAATAGGAATCCTTCTTACTCTAAATCTGTTATATTTTTCACTTTCGCTCCAACATTTTTAAATATATTTATCCTGTGAAGTTAAAATTCAAGTATTTTATGCTATCAAGTATTTTGCTTGTTATGACTGTAAAAACAGATAAATTTGGTATTTCTCCACTGTTTATCTGTTAAAACACTACAAAATTGTTTAGCAGATGACATGTACTAATATTACAATAGATACTGTAATACAGTAATAAAAATCAGTATAGTTAAAACAAGAATCAGAATGACATGGGAAGTTTAACCAATTCATGTAACTTTTTCTCTCCCCTTGAAAGAACATCTTAGAAGATGTCTTCCTACAAAACTTCCTCATTTTCACATAATTTTGCATTCTGATGGAGACATCTTTTCTTTTTCTTGCTTTGGGTAATGTTCATTTTGTATTTTTGAAACTTTATAAACAGATTTTAAGAGTTATGTGATAAGAACGTCATTACTTCTACGGAACAAAATAATTTGTTTCATAAAAAAGGAGTTTTAAGAAAAGCTGGCCTTCCTGCTGAAGGCCTTAAGAAGCTTTTACTTCCATCCTTCTCGATGCACTGCCTCTAGTCACTCAGGGTCAGGTTAATGGGCTGAGTTGAGGGGAGAGATCATTCTTCCTTAAATACAACTCCTATTGTTTAATCCAATTGGCTTGAAGTTCCATTCGATACTGAATAAGAAGTTCAAAGGGGAATCACAGACTCACAGAGTGGTTTGGGTTGGAAGGGACCTTATAAATCATCTGGTTCCAACCCCCCTGCCATGGGCAGGGACCCCTTCCACCAGCCCAGGGTGCTCAGAGCCCCGTCCAGCCTGGCCTTGAACCCTGCCAGGGAGGGGGCAGCC
>Ga0065711_1027729_pt1 | contig 46427 bp, 18 predicted proteins | sample Hoacrofraction12_FD_59098 | JGI IMG/M metagenome (GOLD analysis project Ga0065711, IMG submission 59098) | Hoatzin crop microbial communities from Cojedes, Venezuela - Epithelial fraction 12 v2 (version 2) | ecosystem: Host-associated > Birds > Digestive system > Esophagus > Crop | place... | reverse complement strand
CCCCCCCCAAAAAAAAAAAAAAAAAAAAGAAAATTCAAGCCCAGGCATTTCTTTGCTTCAGAACATTAAGTTAGATAATACTAAAAATGTGCATTTAATAGAATGATCTGGCACTAGCCCTGGAACAAACACTTGATCTTCAGATCCCTTTTATTTTATTCTTTTGCCATAAAATGTCCTAAGAGGCTTCGAGCTGCACAGCTTCAGAGTTCTGTTGCTTTATTGGCAAAACTGGCCAAATACCTTCCTTATCAAGCAACTGTCTAAAATGCTGCACTAACCAGGCTCTAATACTGTTTATATAATTTGAATGCAAATAATTATTTTTCTTACCAGCTTTCTCCACCACCTGACAACATCTGAAATGTAAAAAATAAATGTACAGTCACACACAGCTGGCCCTCTCATCGCCTTATCATTAGCGTACTGACTGCTCTTAACGTTAGGTCTTCCACCTGCTGCCTGTGGTGTTTTGGTTTCACATACTCAGATTGCCACAGGGAAATGATCTGCCATGTTATACAGCTGCACTTGCAGTTGTGTTTCGCAGCAGAGGTCTTCAACAGGTAGTACATGGCCCTTAAATGGCTTTTGGCTAGTGAACGATTTGGTTACAGTTTAAAAACTTACTCAGAATTTGTACCAAGGTATGTGTTGTATGAGTCATTAGAACCATGAATTTAAATTTTTTTTTTTTTTTATTAAAGCGTGCAATTTCCTTGACTTTCGTAGTCCAGGGAGTTTGATCACAGCTATACAAACAGTTCCATCTTGTCCGTGTCATTAGTGCGAGCAGCAGCTGCCAGCCGGTGTTTGACTTCAGTGCAGATACACGATGGCGTGCAGTTCATGGGTGCAATATGACTGTTCTGTTGTCTGGGAAACAGCCTCTTAAACCCCGCATAATATGACAGTTACCAGCCAGATAATGTTTTTTCTTGCAAGCATCACAAATATGCATGTGATCCAGTAGGCAGATGATAATCACATGTTATTTCCCACAACTCATGAGCAAGCACAGTAACAGCACAATTAAAGACAAACCTATATATTTTAAAGTACTTTGAAATTGCTGATAATTTTGTGTTGTTTGGAAATAATCATGTTTCTTCCCTACACATGATCCGTGTTTAATTCTGAAGATGATAATATTTCTCATAAAAACACACCATGCTATCAAACATTTGTTGAACGCAACTTTGTAACGTAAAACTTTGGAAGAACCAGCAATGACAGGTAGTGGTCATACCATACTGCATGCTAAATCACAAACATAGAGTTATATATTCATTTATCGTCTTCAAACCTCGCTCCTGTATCAAAAATGTATATAAAGCTCTTTGTTTCAGAAATCTTGTACTTGATCAGTTATCTTCTGACATGGGTTAGAGAAACCACAACCTGGAAATAAAAGTTGAGATTTCTTCATACCCAAACTACTGCATGAAAGTGGCTATTTAGTCATCAGTGCTGACATCTTAACTATCACAATTATCAGATTAATTATAAATCAAACAGTCTTGAGACACATCTAGCTTACATCTGTCAGTAGCTGACCACAGAGCTATGATGAAGGCAAGCCATTAAATAATTTTTTCTTCAAAGTTTTGTGGGCCACAGAACAGGTAGATTCTGGGATTGTATTTGCCAACTTTTTGGGAGGGTGAGGATCCAGTCTCAGCAATCCAGAGCACAAGACCTCATCTCTGGGACTACAGTGCTTGGATCTTCAATAGTAACAGCAGCTCAAGGCTCAGTCCCAACCTTATCAGCTAGGCTTGACAGCAGGAATTCCCATGCTGGTGTTTGGATGGAACTGGCAATCCACAGAGAAAAAGCTAGCCTGACAGTCAAAAATTTACCTAGAAAATGGCCCTTCTGCTTCTGGGGATGAGGCACTCCAACAGTTTAAAAGTTTTGATACCTTATCAGGCCAGTGGTAGTTTCCTGTTCACAGCTTCACCGAAAACACATATCTTTTCCAAGTAGCCTTCTGAGGGTTTTTCATGAGTTTATTTCATGCAACCTAAGGGACAAGCTATAAAAGAGAAACAAATAAAAAATGTTAATCAATAGGGGAGTTTAAGATGGAAACATAATGCAAGTATCTCCTATGCATATAAAGCAACAGAATACTTTTCATGTACAGTTGGGACAAAAGTATTTTCTTTCATAGTATTCTCTAATAAACACTTTAAACTAATAAACAGATTCCATAAAATCTTCATCAATATAAAAATAATAAATTTCCATTTAGGAAAAATCAAAATTGAAGGCAACGAGATGGTGTGATCAAAATTGAGTGTCTGAGTCCAGCTAGATAAAATGCCTGAGTCTGCGCTGTACTGTAACCCCTGCCTGGCACTTACTACAGGCTACGCATGGTTTTTTAGGTACTGTGCAATATTACAGCACTGCAGGGAAATGAAAGGAATATTGGAGAAAACTTACAGTCTTGGAAGTTCTGCAAAAGAACTTCACTACATTCTCTAGAACTGTCCTGATCCAAAGCCAAACACATTTAACAGGCTTGTAGAAGCCTGGTACATACAGATTAAGAAAATCCGAGTAAAATTTATGCAACAATTTAAAGACGGTCTAAGAATTTAGTAAGTATTACAGGAACATACGAGCTGTTACAAATACATTTACGGAACAGTACTGGAAGTGTTGCACTTCACGAAGAATACCAAGTTAATGCCGTCACAGCCTTAACTTCTACCTGTGCATGTGGTGTAACTGCGAAACCATCCACTTGTGTGCCTCCATGCGGTTACACCTGCCTCTGTGCCAAGGATGCAAAGTGTTCAGTGCACACGACAGTTCTTAGATACAGAACCCAGGTACAGAAACTTGGACTCTTCTAGGCCTTCCTCCACTCCCATTTTTGTGATTAATTTGTGCAGCTTCATTAGTGATGATTAGTTAGGGAGCACTTTGGGAGACAAAAGCTTTTTTGTCATCATACTACCTACACTTAACGTGATGCTGAAACTAAGCTGTATACTAAGCTGTCTGCAACTCAGTGTTCCAGCAAAAGCAATAATTAAAGGAACAAACAACATGTATAAATTAAAAAAATGTTAAATTCAAAGCACTGAAAAAGCATCAAACTTACCATAGTATGATTAAGCCAGCTTGGATTAATGCCATCCATCTCTTCAGGATATATATACACGCTCTCTGTTATATGTGTGTAGAGTCCAAAAAGGTTAACAGCCACAAACTGAATTTTAAAATATTTTAAAAATGAATAAATATTTGCAAAAAGTAGTTTTAACAATGACTAGGCTTCTCACAAAACAACCATTTAAGATGCAATTTTTCATATCTAGTTCTTGCATAGTGTACAGTAAAGCACTTTCTTACTAGCTGCCTCAATTTATTTTTTTCTCTAAACTTGAGTCATTTAAGAACTACTGCAAGTTCCTGCACAAGTAAGTAATATTTGTATCAGTTCTACTGCAAGAAATGAATAGGACACACATTGTTTTTCCAGCAGGTTCCTGATTAATAAGATGGCAAAACTGGAGTCCGACCTTCTTGGTTAGTGTTTTTCATGCTCAGAAATAAGAATAGTTTATATATACACTTTCTACAGGTGACAATTTCCAAGCATACAGCAGCTCTCTGAAACACATAAAATACTGTAAATCAGTAATTATTAGAAATCAAGGTCTATAAAAAGGTAAGATGAGGTGTATAGGACCTACACCAGCTTTTCTTTTTAATCAAGATATGCATACTATGTATCTTTAAAGTAAGGGGCTCCCAAATGTACAGTGGTATGAGTATCATAGGAACAGAAAAAACAAATACTGTTGGAACAGCTGAACACTCCCCTGAGCATATGGACGCAAACAGGGATTGACGCTGCCAGATAGATTAGCAATGAAAGCAGCAGGCAAGGCGAGTTCTAAGTAGAACTATGGTATTAATAAAAAACCTCCACAAAGCTTCATTAAACACAGAACTTGGAGACAACCCAGTATCAGAAGCAACTAAAACTTATTTAATTTGGTTACTCCAAAATCAGTGTTTGGTCCTTTTATAAATGTGTCATATTTATCTTAATCCTTGCTGATATACTTAAAATTAGAGGAATACTTTCAAAACTATCTGAACACCCATACAAGGGATCTGTGTGGATTTCAACAAAGGTTAATTACAACTACCTTCAAGAAAGACCCTTCTTTGGAAAAGTGATGGTGAATATTCTTTTTACTTCAATAATTATTTACCTGATTATTCAAATAATTGTGAGGATCAAAAATGTGAAAAAAAATATCTGCAGAATTAGGACTTAGGCAAACCTCAGGTGTTGAATCTCTTCTGTGCTCACCTGGAAAAAGCTTTCTTCAAAAAGTAATTCCTACCTCATCTGCTTGTAGTCTTTTTTTTAAAGTCTATATTGAGACTACTGTATGTTGTCTGTTTTTTAATTACTATATTTTGTTCTTGCCTCTTAGAGAATCTAGTCAGCACAGGCAGGCATTCCAAAAACTGAAATACTAAAAAATAAATATCAGAGAATCTGTTTTCTGAAAAACATGGCTATAAATGGAGAGCAGAACAACTGTTAGCCTCACTAAAAGACTCAAAGTTTTTGGAAGATGAACAAAATAGGATTATACCTGTCAGCTTTGTTAGTTAAATTGAGAACATCAATTTATTCTGTCTTTTCAGAAATCATATGAGAGAGCACTGAGAGCTCTGACAGTTCATAGAGACAACTTACCAGGCCAATGGGGAATACCAGCGCTGCGGAGATGGAATCTTTTGCAGGTAACAATCTGGATAATGAACTCTTCTCTTTGGCAGCTGTGAATATAAGAACGAAATAAATTACAACATATATCCCAAAAAACAAAGCTTGAAGAATCTAAGCAGTTAAAGAAAATGCTAAGAAAAAGATAATTCTTTTCAGTACTTGATTTTTGCTGTACTGATTTTCCAAGGCAAAAATGTGAACACACCTAGCAATTGCTTGTCCTGAAAATAACTGACATTCCCTTTCACTTGACTTCAATCTACTGAAACATTTTCCAGGCTTTGGCACATTTATTTACTAATATTAGAGAGGCTGTAAATATTTTGAAGGAAAAAAAATATCACTTTCTGTGCCGCCATCTTAATTGGCCCGTTACATATCCTGAAAGTGGAATGCCAACAAGTTTCCCACCGACTGAGAGTTTTCCTGCGAGTTTGGTGTTGGCCCATGAGCTGCGCCAGCTCCGCCAGCCCCTCCTTTCTGTGGCTGCGCTCTCAGGCTGCAGACAGTCACAGCTGTGCCCTCGGCAGGGCCAGTTCCAGTTTGAAAATCTTTATTGGGCGTGGAGGCTGCATGGACTAATTTTTAATGTTCTTTAAGCTGAATTCAAGGAGATGGTCTTTAGTAGTTTGGTTTAGGAAAGAAATAGTGTCTAAAGAGTCAAATTCAAGGCTACATCAGCAGGACATAAGAAAAACATTTCTCCATTTAAAGGGTGATAAGAATATTGCTGAGGTATCATTGCATCACTGGCCTTGAGAGGGGAAATCAGCTGCGTTTCAAAACTGACACGTTGCTGAGTGGTTTTTGTTTTCCTGCTTCCCTGAAGCTCAGTGGAGGTACTTGAATTTTACCAGTGAATTCATTGTGTTTTGTTTATACATGTTAAAATGCTATCTGTAGTTGGTATCTTTTCAGATTTTCAGTGTTAGGAAATGTTCCCATTACAAGCTGTAATAACTAGTATTTTGTGTAGGAATAAAGAGGTAGGATATAACCTTCTTGGTACGGATGATTAAAAAAAAAGATAAAGACATAAAAGATAAAAAGTGTGGATTTACAGTCTTAAATTGTAGTAACTAAATAGTGTAATTAATATAATTTCCTAATAAAATAGGAAACTATTTACATCTGACAAGTTAAGTGTTGAATGACCACTAACTCAAATAAAACTTATAATTGTGTCATAGATTCTTCAATGGCTTTATTAAAAAGTTAATAAATAGCCTCCAGAACTCTAGTGAAATAAGTAAGCAGTAGTATCTCAGATGCTACAAATAGGAAAATGCTGAGGAGATTTTCTCAAAGCTCTAGGATCAGGTAAGGACTCAGTTCCCAGGAAAAAATTAGTGGGAGTTGAGTTTCCAGCTCTCATGTATCTTTTTCAAGATCTGTCTTAGATGGCTTTTCCAAGCCAAAGAATAGTTCATCTTGAATTAAAATTTAAGAATTCACAGTTCCCATTTCAGTCAACTAAGCTACATTTTCTCACTGAACATTCTTATGTTTTTTCTTTCATTTCCATGCATGCATGCCTACATGATGTGTACACAAAGGAGTCCTTGCACAGAATACATGGCTTAAAAATTCACTTTCCTGAAGTAGTTTTACTAATGATTGTTGGGGTGGACAGACCATCTTTTTCTCCAAACCTTTGCAAATGCTAGAGATTTGGAAAGATATGTAATTATTGATTTTAATATACATTTTGTTCTAATGCTGTATTTTTAATTTGGAGCAGCCTTGAAGTGTTTATTAAATTGCTAAATATTGCAGAGACATAGTTTTTATTAAAATGAATCCTGAAAGGATCATTTAGTAATGGATCTTTACAAACACAGTAATTGAAATATGTAACATGAGGACAGCTGTTAAGATGACTGTTTCCATAACAGCACACATCTACTGTAAGGTCCACAATGACACAGGGTACTGTTTCTATGGTAATAGAATGTCTCAGCCTCCAGGATGCACAGAAATCCATTATGAAAATTAGGAACTAATATTTTAGATTAAAGGCACTTCCTTGCTTATACTTATCTGTGTCTAGCCACTTGTTGTCACCTTTTTCTTATACCCAGATTGTAAAGGTTTTAGGTTGGTGACTCTTTAGCTTGTTTTCCTAAAGAAATAGGGGCTATCTAGTCATTCTGTCTGTCCTCCTCTTACAACTTTTTAAACTGTTGGTTAATTTTAATCAAGTTAGACTGTGAGACTGGTATATGTCTACTGACTGGGACTCAGCAGACGGCGTGCAGAACCCCCGAGTGGTGACACCACTGGTACAAGTCCATACGGTGAATTTGGTTCCTTTCTGCCCGGCCCGCTGCTTGGCCAGGCAGCCACGACGTGGGGGGGATGCCTCCTCCTCAGGGGATATGGGACAAGCCGTGCTGAGGCTGAGGGCAGGAGGAACTGGAGATGCCGGAAAGGAAGGGTAAAAGTACAGATTATGCATTGAAGGTGCTTTGTAGACACTTCAAATAGCAAGTAAATCGTAACAAATAAATTAGAAGTGTTAGAAGATGGTGTGGTAACAATTTCAGCACGGTAGGAGTGTGCAGACACAGACAGACAGACACACCGATCAGCCTGTCTACGAGTTTCAGGTTGTGTCTTCAGTAAACAGGGGTTGTGCCCCTGCTAAGTAATACCAGTTCTCAGCAACACTGGTGCTCTCAATTCTTTGTGCTTTTTCCATGTTACTGTATGCAGAGTGTGCTAGCTATCTGGCTGTAAAAAATCCCCCCAGATTATTCTTCTGGGGTCAAATTTTCAAAGGATCAGTAATATGCTAGATATTGGGGTTAACGCCTAGCAGATTCACAGTAGAAACTCTGCACTCCTTTGCAGGTGCCCATCAGAAATTAAAACTCACACAACTAAAAAGCAGACTATTTTCAGTCATTTCAGCTCATATTTTCTGCCAAGATGAAGGCATTTTGGGACAGGTGTTTGAAAATTCAGCTTGTGCCAAATAGACGCTCATTCCGTACAGAGTAGTTGGAGCTCTCTTCATTACCACCCTATCACCTGGTACTTTAGAAGCAAAGCACAGTCAGGGAAACTTCCAATTAAAAGTTAACTGTCACCTTTCACTGTGGTTATTTAAGGAATCTTTAGTAACTTGTAACAGAAGAACAAACAGACTAAATATCCACAGTTCTGCATGTAACTTACTAGCAGGGACAGAAAACCGCATTTAAATCTAACAACAGATTGCCCATTCCTGTTAAGAACGCAATGACTTTACCATGTATAGAGTCTGAGACTGGGTGCAGTGAGTGGATGCTGAAGACTTTTCTTAGCATGTACCCAGTATTTCAGGACAAGGAGATAACAAATGTTAATAGCTGAAAAACTGCTGATACAGTTTTGGTGTCTGCTTTTGAAAATGGGAGCCATTAGTGGTGTCAATAAATTACAAAAAGTCATGGTAATCCAATTACTGCTATTTTAAAACACTAAGGTTCCTTTGTAGCTATGGAAACAAAAATGCAGACATTAATGAGCAAGGGGGAAAAAACCCTGGTGTTTCCTTGACAACAGATGAAAGCATAGCTCCATGAAACCCAAAGGAGAGACTGACAGAAATACCTTTTACCATGACACACAACTGAACTCCAAGTCCAGTGCAGTAATATACTTCACTCTGCCAGGAAGCTGCAAGCACTCTTTCCACACGACCCCTGCCTGTCTTTCTATTGAAGTTATCTAGTAGCATGAGGCATTCTGTATGTTCCACTGGTCACCTTCATGAGGGTAAGAACTACAATGGCATGTCAAAGCCTGTGATGAGAACTGGAACGCTGTTGTGGCATGCATGGAGCAGATGAGGGTTGCATACAGCATGCTGAAAGAACTTTTTGGACAACAGCTGTGGGACGTAAACAGTAGGTGCCAACCCCAAGGCTGACCCAGTGCTTTGCAGTGTGGAGGTGACCAGCGTGCTCTACAGAAAGCTGCCCATGGGCAGAGTGGACACTACTGTTTCACACCCAGGTGTTGAAGAGCAGTTGTTGCCTGGAGTGCATCCTAAATTCTGTGTACATATATATATAGAGTACCTCTTTTCCCAGTGAAAAACTATATAAATATTAGGTAATATTATGACACAGAAAGGGATACAAGGAGTGTGCAACTTTAACTTAATTATTATCACTCGAAATTTAGCTGGCACCTCTCAAAATATCCAAAAATATTTTTGTCAGAGGAACTTGACATTGTTCAAAGACAATTTGAGAAAATTCCTCTCAAAGAGAGGAATTGTGACAGAGGACACCAGTAATATTACAGGGCTGTTTTCCAGTGGATAGCATACAGCATAATAGAATATTGATGTGTAAAATAATTTAATAAAATTAATAAATAGAACAGTTCATTGGCAAATTTCCCATAGGCATTTTGGAAGAACTAAATCTTCAAAAAAGGATCTTCTTTCAGCTCTATCCAGCTTATGGTATTAAGAGCGTCCCTTCATAGTGGGAAGGAAAGTATACCAATCAGTTCAAAATCCTAAATTGTTTTGTCTATAGCAATAAAGAACTGGATACTAAGCTACAAGAATGTAGCGTTTCCTTGACAACATGTTGAGAAAAAACACAAGTACATAGGAGCCGATCAAGAAAATAAAAATATACAGTTGAGTTAGCTGAATGGTGTGGAACATGGGTTCACCAGTGACTGGTACTGCTCTGGGGTCACGGTGATGGGAACGCTGTGTTTCTACAGCTCCAGTCATTGGTGCTTCCTTCTAGTGTTTTTGGCATTGATCTGAAAGTTCGTTCAAATGATCAATGACTCTGTCAAATTCTAGGCCAATTTTCTGTAAAGTACATTAAAGTTAGTGTAGCTGGTTGTTTTTAGAACATTTCTGAATACTATCAGAAGTTCTAGCGTTATCTGTTTGTCTATGACAAATAAGAAACAGATGGAAATTTTGTATGACTACACTCTAGTTTGTGTATGTGTAAAAAACAGCTAACCTTGCTGACTTTTTGAGTTGAAGCAACTGTTCCTCAGAAAGCTTCAGTGCTTTTAAGTGCATCATAATCGTAATTACTCATATTTATGATGTGATATGCCTAAAAATTCTATAGCTCATTACCCCACCAGTTTAAAAGACCTGGAAAGACCCTTGATAGTCCTCCTGCAAAACATCTATTTTGTAGAAGAGGCACCATATCATTCTCCACTTTTTAACCTTTTAACTGTCAGCAAAAGCATGACTTCAGTGAGGAGGAGTACTTGGAGCTCTCTCCATTACCACCCTATCACCTGGTACTTTAGAAGCAAAGGTAGACTCACACATCTGCTTTTTCTCTCAAACATCTAAGTTTTTTCTTGGGTTATAGACTATCTTTGTGCATTAATCCACAAAACAGTCCTTTACCAGACCTGTCTATGCTAAATTAATATTAAAAAAACAAACCAAATAAAACCTCAAATCAATCCTTTATGATGATTCAGCATTTAGAACCTTACCTAAAACACATTAAATCTAAATTTGGAAAAAAGTCTACGGGATTTTAATGGAAGATGATTTAAGGCTAGCTTTTTTCTCCCCTTGTCCTTCGGGTGAGTGTCTACATGTACAGCCCTGCTGTTGGGGTGTGAAAATAACCCAAGCACTTTATAGAAGTGATACATTTCTCAGTAAAACACTTAGGTTGTATGCACAACCAGCTGAACCTTTTCATTCTTCTGATTGCCTCAGCATTTTCTCCGCAGCACTTTTAGTCTTTTCCCTATGGGATCTATTACTTTTGCCTTGTGTTTTAGTTTTTTTCCTTGTACTGGCTTTTCTTTGGCAAGTAGATCCATGTTTGCTTCTAATGAAGCTGTGTCTCTCCCTTTTGCTGTTCAAGCACATTTTTGTCGTCAAGTTCTTTTCTCTTGGACTTCTTGGTATGGCCTGACCAATATGTGAGGTTACTCCTCTTCACAGTGGCAGTTCTTGCTGTCTCGACAAAATATACAAAAGTGTCATATGAATCTTAGTAGTTGTTATGCAGTATTGATATGAAGATAATAGTTGGCTGTCCAATTTACTAGAAGGCATTCCTTCCTCCTGCTTTGAATATTTGTTTATATTCATTTTTTTCTGGATTTTTAATACTTGCTTTAAAAGATTCTGTCAATTTACAGAGCTGCGATCTTCGGGGGGGAAAAAAAATCATGTTAAGTACTATGGTGGAAATACGCCTTTGGTCAAAGGAACGTTGTGTAGGCAGCCAGGAATTCTGTACACTCAAACAGTTCACATCTATAAAAGAAATATTGCTATTTGTGATAACCAACAGCAATATTATGTAATGATTCTTCATGGGGATTAGTCCTCAGAGGAGGATTAGGTGCATTTAGACATTACAGATGTTACTTTGTCTGCAGCAAAGTGGCCAATACCATGGCAGAAATGATGAATGCTGCAGTGACTTTGAAATATGACTACTACAGAGTCACTATACAGAGTTGTCCATGACATACTGAGACAAAAATGAGCTACATATACCTTTCAGAGTAACTGCTTCAGGCTATGTATTTTTTTACTGCGCTTCTCAAACTGGGTCAAGAAAATTTGAATTAGTATCTTTTTAAAAATATGAATTATAGTAAAAGATTCAGGTGATACTACTCATTAATAACACACAGTGGTTAACTGGGCAAAAAAGTGTCTTAATTGAGCAAACAGTACACAAAGATTAATTTAGAGAAAGACAAAGTAATAAAAAAGGTAAAAACCAGTCTGTTTTACTTCTATACACACACACAAAAAATTACAATGCTAGGAAGATTACCAGTTTTACTGAATTGATTTATGTGATTTCAGTTTGCAATCTACATCATGTTGTACAATTGCACTCACTCTGCATGAATGTTACCCTGCTGGAAGCCATTTTTCTTTTCTCTCTAAACATGCACTTTTCTGTATCAGCTGAGGTCACAGACACTTTTGGCAAAATTTTCCTGGAGCTGACCTCAGCTGTTAGTTTATACATGAAAGAAGAATTTAAGCTTCTGCTGTGGTTAGTAGCCAGATGCCACTTAATACCAAGTCAGCCTGTACTTCTGTGTATTCGCAGTAATATCTCTTTGACAGTTTTACCAGCTAGATATAGAACTGAGTATCGTTTTTCATTCACCGTAGTGTGATTCATTGTTTAACTACCTCTATCAGATGCTTTGTTAAAGGCTGGGGTCAGTAGTCAGAATTTCTCAAGTCCAGTCTTGCTGTTTTCACTCACACGCTGAGCTCTGTGGCATTCAGCTCTGGATCCTCCACACCGGGAGCCCTCACGCTGTGGCCAGGAGATGGGGTGAAGAACTGCCAGTGACACCCTGCGCTAAAGAGCAAGATGGGCATCGTGCAGTGTCTCCTCTCTTCCCCATCCCCCTCTGCCTAGGTATCCAGCTGACCTGCTTTTTATTGTCAGCAGAATATCAAATGCAGTAGAAATTCTGTTTGATTTGGGGCTCATTTGAATATTTGAAAAAACACACACCTAAACCAGTACACTCCAGAATGCGTATGCCTTGCATCTGGGCACACGATTTTCAGGCTGAATGTCCTCTTTCATACATACATGAAGATACATATTTAACAAGCACTGGGCCCTTACTATCGCGGAGTAGCTGAGTCATAAAGGTTCCTTGAAGTCTTCAAGCTCCTTTCTAAAACTGTTTTGTCTCCATTTCACTCTTTGTGGTCAAAAATATGTTTCAGAAGCATTCCCACTTGCCTGACAAAATCCTTGCACCTGTCCCCCCCAACAACAGTGTATTCATAACCATTCCTATTCTCCTGCTCTTGTGCCAGCAATTGTATTCTAGCTTAAATAGCATTTTCCTCTCATTCCCCATGATGTTACAGAGAACAGCCCCTTTGCCTCCCTCCTGTTGATCTCCTTTATCTCCAGTAGTTACAACAAATATTCAAGCCTGTTTTCTGTCCGATTTGGATCAGTAAACCTGATGCCTTGCTCGACTGCTGAACCAAAATGGGCTGCCAGGATGTCCCATTTTTTCTTGGCTGTGTTTTATGGAATATTCAAAGGAATAGTCATGGGCTACAATTTCCTACCTGGCCGGTTGTGGAGCAGCTGCTATGTCTATCGCACCACGCTGCTGGTGCTACCAAGATCTGGGTACCTATTTAGCATGTTCAAAGGCAGAAATATAGATGTCCTCTGAAGACTTTTACTGGGGAAATGTGGATGCCTTTTGGAATACAAGCTCTTGTAGGTTAATTAAAAAACAGTAGTAAAAATCATAACAAAATGTTCACTATGTAAAATCAAACCCCTTCCTAAATACTTAATTTACCTTTTTTAATTTAGAGGCTGAAGGAGAAACTTGACTGGATTACATCTGTTAAGTTAAAAAAAACCAAAACACAAACCTTAGAAAGATATAGAAGAAAAAAAGTAATTATTTTTCATTTATGCCTGATGGGGTTGTGGGTTTTTTTTTAACTGTTTGCAAATCTTCAGTGTAATGGTTTGAAACCCAGTCGTGTCATTTCTTTACGCCCACACACAGAGCTGCAGTAGTGCAGACACTGTAGCAGGCAAACCATATTACCAGCATCGGCCATTAAAACTCTTCCTACACCAAGCGTGGGCTGACTTCACCCCCTCCTCGCTTTGCACACACCCCACCACCCACCCTTCAATTTTCAAATGCTTAAAAAAAAGAGAAGAGAAAGACACTGAAAAAAGAAAACAGGATGCTTCTTTTGTTTCAACGCTATTCCAGAGAGACCTGAACCTCTCCACCTGCCTGTGAATTGGCCACCTAAAGGTTAGCAAGTGTTTTGTTATCATTTTATATAGACAGAGATATAATTAAATTCTAGATGGTACGACAGAAATTTTAAACATATTTTTTTAATGTGATGGTTCTTTCACTTAGCAATGAGAAAGATTTTTTTCCTAAAACACAAAGCATTTTAGTACTGGCCCCACTTCTGTTGTTAAGAGGGCTTTAATCAGTATTTTTTTCACCATTTAGTCCAATCTCCTAAACTTCAAAAGATGGATTAGGGTTATTATTTTTTCTATTAGGGCAACCTGTTGATCACAGACTGCTGGCTGGAGGTTGTTAACTCTTTCCTAACAAGGGAAATGCACAGGGGCGAATTTGATGAAATGACAAAAGAATGGAAATCCTTTGAGGTTTTTAGATTTTTTTTAAGCACTAACAATCCTATTTTTTTGTGTTGTGAAGCCACCAATAGTGTTACAAAACCAACAGATGTGTTAGATATGTTTCTTTTCAGAAAGAAGCGGTGTAAATTTAAAATAAAATGATAAACTACAAAGCATTTCTTATGACTGGAGCTGAGAAAAGTAGCAGCATAAGAAGTAGAATAGGAAATATTCTCTGATACAAATTGCATGAAGAGATCAAAAGGACCAATACAATGTTTACTTACATACTAAAATATATTTTAGCTACCAGTGTTCTTATTGATTTAAGCCTTTTGAATGTGTTCATTTATGGATATTCAGGAAAAGGAGAATCAAAAAGATAGAAAGCTGTATATTTAACAATGATCAAGATGGTGCTATTCTAGAATGAAGGAAAGGTATTACAGATCACATTATTCTGAAAAGGTTTTAATACTGTATTCTGGTACAGTGTTTACAAAAATAAAAAAATAAAACAATTTCACTGATATCACACAATCATGGAAGTACAGTGTCAGTAATATTTGTCCTCAGGACATGGTACAAGAATTTCAAAGTTCGTTCAGTGTGCTTTCTAGTTGCTTTGTACTTTTATAACATATGAAGCAGGGCAAAACTTCAAGAGCAATGACTCCTTACCAAGTAGCAAGATTTCCCAAAGTCAGAATTTGCGCAAGAAATGTTATCACTGAAAGATTACGAGGGTTTCAGAAGATTAGGGAATTACACATTTTCATCCTTATTCTGCAGGGGACTGAAGCTTTCAACTTTGCATGCAGAATGCTGGTGGAACCTGCAGTCCTATAAGATCAGACACATCCCTCAAGAACAAGTGAAAAGGTGAAGTCAGTACTTCTGTTATGAGATGTTTCTAGGTATGAAGTCAAACTGAGAAAAGAGCAAAGGCAGAAACAGTTTTTAAGTAAAACAAGCTTAACAGTAATTTCTGGACTAAGCAGGAAATGTATCAGTTCCATTTTGCTAGTTTGAATTGAGGTCTAGAAAGTGCCAGAATTAGGGTACACCCATAAACTTTTCCATCAAACAAGTAGTGTTTAAAGTACCTGCACAAATTTTATTTCAGGCCCTATGGCTCACGATTACTTTCTTGCGCTAATATTGAAGTAGAAGTTTTGTCCAATCAAGGGTGTCCTTCATAAACATCGGCACCTTGTGCTAGCCATCAGGGGTAGATTAGCAACTGGAAATGGTAATTCCAGTATCTGTATCTTCTGCTGACCATAAGATATTGTGTGCTGTTCTCAGCATCATCGTCTTCATAAGAAACATTAATAATTAACAATACTACAAGATAACTTCCTTTTCATTTAGGTTTGTAAAGTACTTTAAAACATGTAGTTGATAAAATCTTTGAAGTCTGTTTCTTATTACAGGAAGCATGCTTATTGGTACTTTCACTCGATCACATCTTTGACTAAAATCCTGCGGGTATCTTAGAAGGATCCAGGGTTTCAGACACCAGGAGGGAGCCCCTTCCACAGATTCTTGGAACCTAGAACCAATGGTATATGGGTTTATCTCCTCAAATCCTGATTAAGACATGAATTGAGGGTGAAGTGCAATATAGCACCACATACTCCCTGCTGTGTAGTACCTGACAGTAGGCTTATCTTCATACGTAGTAAAAATAGATGTTTTGCTATATATTGAGCCAACTGAAGTTAACTGGGTTTCTCTGAGCAGGCTAATGTTTTGAACTCAAATGAATATAAGTAATCTTGCATAGAGATTCCATCTTAAGAAGTGACACCCAGAAACAGATTGGGTAAAAAGAGAAAACAAAATTCAATTAATTTCAAATAGAACTTGTGCAGTGTAATACTGGTCCTCTGTATTAAGTGTACAGCTCAAATTACTTCTAGCTGTTATAGCAATATGTTCATCCCTATAAAAGGGAAGAATCGTAGGATACTGTGGAGTCAGTCTGATTCCAGAGTCACTAATTCACGATTGAGAGATTTTAGATCAAGCTTCACAAGATTCTGCTGAACGCTGAAACCTGTGTGATAGTGGCAGACATCCATGCAGTCACATGTTGCAGTTGTAGCTTGCTTTATATAGTTATTACTTCTTGAAGCCTCTCAGGATAAGAAGTTTGCAGTTTTTAGCATTCAGAATTTGATATGTTACTGAGTGTTCTAAATAATGAATTTTAAAAGCTTATATATGTTTTGGAGTTGTTACTAGTTCCAGCATACTGCCGGAATAATTAGAACTGTTTAAACTAGGTGTCCCTTTTAAGGAAGTTAATCTTAACTTAAAATAATAATAGTCAGTCTCAAAGTGGAATAAAATATAACGGACTTCAGATATATGATAACTGAAGAGAAACTAATTTTGTCCAGTTATGTAAAATGCCCATAATCATCTGTTTGTATGATTTGATTCATGCCAGTATTCTATTATAAGATGTGCATCTTTTTTTCTCCATTAGTTTGTTGACTGCAGCATGCAATAATCCTCCAGAAGATCTCACTTCTATGTGAGAATCCAGTCCTTTAGGAAAGTGTCTCCCAGCAGAGCTGAAACTAGTCGCTGTCTGTAGTTTTATCCACGTGGACAGAATGAGGCTGTAGATCAGAAGCATGAGTCATTGTAAAGCAGTTCACAGTGTCAAGTAGTTTTCTGGATTCGCTTATTTTAAGCGTGTGCAGTGTCATTTCCAATTACTGGGAGCATTTCAGGGTATAATGGAAACTAGAGGGATTTTAAGCAACAATACTAGGCCCCATTAAGAGCTTTTTTGCCCCCTGAATAACTAAATGACAGGCAAGAAAGATAGGAAAATAAGACAGAAATATTTCTCTGCCTCCAAAACTAGAAGCCCACTAAAATAGAGTCCAGAAACAAACTGAAAGCAATCCAAACAGGAGGCAAAACTCTCCAAGATCAGTAAAGCTGTGTAGAGTGAAAATCCATGGACACTTCCACCATTAGTCTATCATCAGGATTACTAACAGAAAGCGCTTCCAGCGAAGTGGATATTGGACTATTACAGTTTCTCCACTACCCGATTCACAAGATGCAGGCCGCAGCTATCTGAATCGGGCAGATGCTCATCGCAGTAAGTCACAACCAGATTCAAAGCTACATCTTCCAAAATACAGTGTTCCTAAGGAATTTTTACAGGCCAGATATGCTGCTTTTGTAACATTATAGGCAACGCATATTCCACTTTGGGATTTACTGAGTCTACCAGCAGCGAAGGAAGCAGCCGTCCCCGTCCCTGTTTTGAAGAGGTGTTTGCACAGAGAACAGCTGTGGCCTGACAGCACCCCTTGGCTCTGCCGACTGCTTTATCCCAGGGCTCATCATGAGGTTGACTCACAAACGAAATCTAAACTCTGAACGTGATCTTTTCACTTCTCTTGACTGTCCCCTATCCTGTTTTCCCTGCAGCTATTCACAAATTTTAGGGAGGTTTGCTGAGCATGACCTAAACACTTTTAACATTCTTGAGGTCTTTTCCCTCCTGGTTACCGCTGTCTGCCCTGCCGCAGGGCACCATTAGGAGCAGCTGGTGGATAATGCCCACGCTGGATGCGTTCAGCATCTCACATGGAGCAAGTGTCTGCTCTCCAATATTCTTGTCTTTCCCCACACATTTTAAGAGAGATCTTTACTGTAAAGTTATAAGCAAATTACCTCTGGGGATCTAAAGAAAAAATTCTACCATTGTGCCAGTGTGTTTCACTGAATGATACAACTGAATGCAGCATACAAAATGCCTACATTTCTAAGCGAGCTGATTCTGTTTATAGGTTCCTATGTGAATAATACAAAGCATACGAAGAGATTGAAATGCTACTTCATTTTCTCCTGTTTCATCTCTTCCTGTTTGCTGAAGGTTGTTACTGTGACACCAACGTAAAAAAAAAAGAAAAAATCAACTTCCTACTTCTAATCCATTTCAAGTCTTTGTCCTTGTTGCTCTCTGCTTGCATCAAGTATTGACAGAAATGAGACTTCTTTTGCTGAAATGCCTGCCTCAATAAAAGGTATGTAAGCTAAAATTATTTACAGACTAAAGAGGATTCCACTGCTATATGCTCTCTGGTATTATATTTAAGGTAGGGATCACCAAAAGCTTTAAAAAAGAGCACAGACTTCTAGTATAATGTAGTATATTGTGTGTGTTCAGGATGTTGAAAAGCTGCTTCTGTGTGCTTACAGAAATAAACTATCCTGTCTACAGATTATACCTGTAGACCAAGCCAGGGGACTGAGCACTGCATCTGCTTAAAGACTATGATGCTCCTCTCAATGGTATGTCAAAAGATTATATGTAAGGAATACTTGTTTGCAGGAAACAAGTAGTTACCTGTTTATTTAATGGTTTTATTAGTAATGATGGGCAGTTGACAGTGCATTTATGTGTGCCATGCAGAAGACAAAAATATTTTGGTTGTATAATCCGAGATTATTATAGAAGTGCTGATAAAATGAAGCAAATTTTATAAAATATATTTGGAATTAAGGAAAAAATTATATAGAAAATAGGAACACATTGGATTTAAAAGGAGTTTTTATGCTACCACCATCCCTTATTAAAATACTTTATTCTTATATACAGAATACAACAGTTTCTGCTATGCTGATTTGTTGTCTGAAACTACTCCACTTGTTGAATTTTCAGTGTCCCACAGACCTATCTGTGGTGTGTCCCTGGAGGTATATTTCAAACTAGGAACCAAATAACTGTATTTAAAGGGAATTTTACGGACCAGTTTCAATAGTTTAAGAAACTAATTTAGAAAATTTTGGACAGGCCAAGTCTTGCTTTTAGTTTTGCTTATTGGAAATTTTTCCTTATCTAATTAGGATCAAGTTGTTACACAAGTTACAGGCTGGGCTCAGAAAATCAGGTAGATGCTCAGTAACAGAGCGTGGTGGATAACTAGCAAAGGAAGTTTTTCTACTTCAGGCAAGGATGACCCAGAATTAGCCTTGGGGTAGAATTAGTTTGAGATAAGGTATTTTTGTCAATGTACAAGGAAATACAGTGGCTTTTTTGTATATAAATGACAGATGTGAAAAGTATGATTGTGTTTGCCACAGTAGAACACCAGCCACAAAAGTTTCACTTAGGAAGAAAGTATCTTTTGTTTGCTGTGAAAAGCAGCAAACGACCACAGCTGGTAGAAATGTATTACTAAGCTATGAAAAGTAATGAGATTATGTATCACCATTTAGTTTAATTGTTTAGTATTAGTTAAAACTTGCCTTTAAATTTTCTGTAATAATTTAGTATTTTCTTTGTAGAACATTACCGGGCACTGAAATGATGCTCAGAATTAGACTGTGTTTTGGGCCCCAGAAACTTAGAATAAGCAAAATTGCACAGAGAGTCTGGTACTTTGGAACTACAGGATTCATATTAAAAACATCTGGTCCACCTCAAGTCCTACTAGGTTATAGGCTGGCCTTGAAGGGCCCATCAGCTATGCATGTGCGTGAGGATATTCAGAGACAGAACATCGTTTGTGACACAGAAGCAGGCTTATCGGGGTGGAAATGTAAATTCTGCATTTCCACACTTCTCTCCAGGGGAAGGAGATTTTATCGTATGCTGTGTTTAAAAAGTGTTTACAATTTATTTATAATAAAGGTGACTGTATAGCTTAACACCATCTTAAATGGACTTGAAATGTCCATAACCTCACTTTGCAAATTAGAGAAATTCACTTTTATCCTGTAGTGTTAACCACACTGCAGAATATAGGTAACTTAATTCCTTTAACAAGCCATATTCTTTTAACTTTCTTCTATCAATACAGTCAATACCTGTACTACAAAGCCACTTAAGTGATTGTTCCATGTAGAAATCTCTAAAGTGGACAAGAAAAGTCCATGCTTGCTAACTGAGTTTGATTTATATAATTCATGAGAAAGGAGAAAAGGCAAAATCTAACAAATTTCTGTGCGCAGATCAGTTCATTTTGCAGGCTGTGTTCTGGGATTTTTATTGCACTAAAATCTTTGGGTGAAGAGAAAGAGTCCCATCAGTCACTGATACCTTCCCCATAAGGGGTCTAACCCTGAGCCCACTGCAGTTGGCAGCAAGCTTCCCAGTTCCTTCGGTGGCTCCTCAGCTGGTTTGTAACACACTTAATGCACCCAGAGAAGCTCATGGCCTTGCTGGTGACCAGAAGGAAAGTCAGAGCACACATCCCAGGGACTGCAGTGCTGTTTTTTCCTCCACTTTCCCAATTCTTGTAAAAAGTGAAGCAGATCAGAAAGAAACTGGAATAAGCCTTGGCTGTGAAACAAAAGTTGCCAGGCAGCAGCAGAACTTCCAGAAGTGGTGCAGAGTGAGGAGCGCAGAGATTACTCTGGTACTGGGTCTTGGTATATTTGTTTTCTGCTGCTCCAAGGAGACAAGTATTTACCGTTGCATTGTGAGCTACACATAGGGCTGAAATAATCACTGGGATTAAAGGCAATATCCCACCATGCAAAACCTTTTCCTTTGCAGAAGACTGATAACCAAGAGGGTTGCTTTATCTTTCAGTTTCAATGGTGCATACATTTACTATGAAAACTACCTGAATTCCTAGTCTATTTATTAAGATGCTAATTACATCTATTACGGAGCACATAACTCATTGACCATAACCTGTTCCATTTGATCATTAACAGAAAGTTATTTTGCCATTTTTTCATGTGACATTAGTGAGACACTATCATTTCCAGTTGTGAAGTAACAGAACTCTTGGATCTCCATCCAACTTTATATCAATTTAGCAGCTTTATTAACTGTTCTAACTGTAATTAAGGTACACTCAAAACCAATTACATTGAGCTTGCCATTTCTCCTTTATGTGAATTATTTGCAAAATTGTCAGTAACTACATGCAACAGAGATTTTACTTTGAATAACAGTAACATAGTGTGTGTGTCATATGGAACCAGTCCAAATTTCAAACAACATTTTTGAGCAATTCTTTTTACTGTTTCCCAGTAGTGATTACCTATTAAACTGATCCAAGGAAGGTACAGAAACACCACTACAGATTATGCAATAAGGCAACAAATTGCAGATTTCACATTAAGCCACTGATTATGTTGTTTCAAATGGGGATTTTATGACTGTTTGCACAAGAACAGCCTATTATTCATAACAGCCAGTGGATACAGAGCTACAAGTATAGCTGAATGAGAAGTTGAATAAACATTCACGGATTACCTGCTAATTTTCACCCAAACTATAATTACAAGAGGTTATGCTGATATCTCTATCAGCTCTTCCAAAAACAATTTTCAACTAACTTATTTTGATAGTTTCCTAGTTTGTTTCTAAGAAAGAAAAAAGACAAGACAATTCTTTGTTAAAATAAGAAGTGGTCTGGACCAGCACCAACCCAGAATACATTTGGACAGATTTCATAAGAATAGGTTCACTTTTTCCAAAAAACTGTGTCTACAAAATGTTTTCATCTGGCATTGAAAGCATCTAAAAATAAGCAGTATACCATAATGTAGCCTTTAAGTAGACAAAATTAAGTTGGGCTACACAAAAGACAGCTTTAATTTTTCCCACTATTTTCCTATGATACCTTCTTTTCTACTTCGTACATATTTATGTAAATCTCACTTGTAAAACAGGACATCAGTTTCATTTTGATCACATATTTTCATTTTGCATCACTTGTTGCAATGTGTTTAGCCTCAGCTCCCTTAAACTGGGTAAACACATAGAATATGCAGCCGTGTTTCACGTCCTTTGTTTGGAACAAGTTGCCCAAAGAAGCTGTGCAGTTTTCACCTCAAACGTTTTCAAAACCAGACTGGAAAACACCCTGAGCAACCTCATCTGACCTCAGTGCTAGCTCTGCTGTGAGCAGGTGTTTGGACTAGAGCCCTCCTGAAGTCCCTTCTAACCTTCATTGGTCTGTGTTTCTATAGTTACATTTATTAATGTAAATTCTTAAATTAAAAAACAGGGTACAAATATGTAATAGGAATATGGTTCCAGAAAATTAAAATTACATTATTCTGGGGTGCTGAGAGCCTCCATTTGCGAATCTGATAGTCACATAAATTTCTAATACTTTGGGTACTTACTGTAGGTTTAAAGTGCAATGTTCAATGTTCTCTACACCGTACTGAACTTTCATTCCTAGCTAAGAAATGAAAGATGAATAAATTTAATTGGAAAATTAAGTAATTATTGTCTGAATAATGCCTGTATATAAAATTTGTGATATTATTAATTGCTGACTTCCCCAGTCCAGCAGTTGAAAATGTTTATTTTATTTTGCTATCTGAAGATTCCTACCTGTTTTGTTTCCCCTCCCTTACAGATACATGAGCATATGGCAGATAACCTTTGAAATGGAGGCACAGAAGCAGCCTGGTTTTACAGCCGCACTAGCAGATCGATGGGTTCCAACCTCTTCTCTCCAGCCTGCGCAGCGCTCTTCCGATGGCAGCCAAGGCAGTGCGATTCCTCAGCACGAGCAAGCACTGTCCCAGCCCGTGTATCTGAAAGCCCTGACCATTCCTCTGTACCAGCCCGTCCAGGCAGGATGCTTTCAGCCAAGCAGTCAGCTGGTGACGGGCAGGAGCTGTGTAAATCTGGACAGCAGTAACATACCTCTGATCCTGAACCCACTTGTTTCTTCAGAAGGCACTGATCAGCCTCGGTCAGTTTTTCAGAAACAACTTGGGCAAACTCTAACATTGAACATAGTGAGCACTTTACCAATTTTATCATCACCAAATTCTTGTGTAAATGCATCTATGGGAAGCCCAGGAAAATCAAAAAATGCTGGGAAATACATCTGCAAACACTGTGGACGAGATTGCTTGAAGCCAAGTGTCCTTGAGAAACATATCCGCTCTCACACAGGAGAGAGGCCCTTTCCATGCACCACTTGTGGGATTGCATTTAAAACTCAAAGCAATTTGTACAAACACAGAAGAACTCAAACACATGTCAACAACACCAGACTGCCCTCAGACTCTGACAGCAGTGGCATATTGGAGCAGAATGAGAAATCAGCAGAGAGCACCCCCTCACCCCAAGGCAGCGCCTGTGCAGGCAGTGGGATACAGACGAAAGAAATGAGTTCAGAGACCAGTGCTGGAACAGACGCTATGAAACTTCTTAATGACCTTTCACTGCCAGCAACAAGCAATTCATCACTTGTTTCAGAAAATCAAGAAACAACAAATCAGTCCTTTAGTTCAAAGGCTAATCAGGGGGCTCCTGAAAGAGAACCTCAAAGTTTATCATCTCCAGGAGCTTTGCCAAATGGTCAGTACCAGAGGAAGAAGATACAGGAGCAGAGAACTCCAACTGCCAATAAGCATATTCAGTTGCAAAGGCAGCAAGCAACCTCTTCGGAGAAACAGTGGGATTACAAGCCCTTTGACTGCAAGCTGAAGAAGTGTGAGAGCACTGACTCAGGGTATCTGTCACGCTCCGACAGCACAGAACAACAGATGGCATCATCCAGCCCGCTGCACAGTCTCTGTGAACACAGCACCGAGCTGGAAAATGAAACTGCCTTCAGCAGCTTCAGGTGCACCTCCGGAAGCAGTGCAAAGCTAGATGCAGCTGAGAAAGCTACAGCCTTGATGCTAGAGAAAAAAAGGCTGGAAGAACACATTTCAAAACTAATTTCTCATAACAAAAGTGTGGTGGATGATACCCAGTTAGACAATGTTAGGCCCAGAAAAACTGTCCTTTCTAAACAGGGAAGCATTGATCTGCCAATGCCTTACACGTACAAGGACTCTTTCCATTTTGACATCAGAACTTGTGATGTAAATAGGAAAAAGAATATTTCCCTTTGCTCAGCAAAATCTACCTTCGCACCCCTAGAAAAATGCAAGCCAATGTTTTTTCATTCAGTCCCCACCCAGTTCTCCACAACGATAGATACCGTGCCTGTTACACGAAGCAACTCTTTGCCGTTTGTGGAGGGCACAAGAATGGTCCATGACAAAGCAGGTTGCTCAAAACCACTTTCTCTTACTAAGCAGTCTGTAAATACAGGCACTGTTAGTTTGCTGCCTAGCAACAATCTTGCTGCAAATTCATTGGATTTTCCCAACAGCCATCCCCGAGCTTTAGTCAGACAAACGGCAGTGGATGATTTGCCACTAAGTAACGTGGTTGATCACCCTCCCCCGCCCGAGGAGCTGCAAGGAAGTAAAAAGCTTGGGGCTGGAGAAGTAATCAGTGCTAAAAATAAGAAACACAATCAAAAGAAGTTAAAGATGTTCTCTCAAGAAAAATGGCAAATGTATGGAGACGAAACGTTTAAGAAAATCTACCAAAAAATGAAAAACACTCAAAATGCCAAGAAAATTAAACAAAGAGGGAATAAGATAACGGGTATAACAAGCTTCACTCCCGATTCAAAGGAATCAGTCAGCAGTACTGAAATTACTGAGGAAAGAGATGGCAGGAGCTCTGTAAGTGACAGTCTTTCCTCCCTTGTGACAACAGGTTTAAACACTGGTAAATCAGAAACCTGTACTAACAGTAATCATATTCTACAGAACGTGTCCTCTGAGGAAACTGCAGGCAGTGCGACCTACGTAATGGAGACATCACATTCAGTAAATGCTAGTGCACACACCGTAACGAGCAAAACTTCCCAAGACCTCAGTGGCAGTGACACAGATAAATACACAGATGGCAACAGCACATTATCAGTGCCAAGCGCTTGTGAGCTCAGGCTTCAAAATACTCCGTGTCAGCTGAACGCTGACAGAAGGAATGATGAGTGCTTGCCAGTACAGAGTAGCAAACGGGAAAAACCAAGCCTTGGGAAAGAATCCAGTACATTTGAATCAGCTTGTAAAAGCACTCCAGACAATTATGGAAACCACAGCAGGAATAAGGAAACTGTCCAGCATGTCCTGACGCCCCCAGGGGTCCATTGCAACAGCAACAGAGAAGCCGCAGGGAAATCCCAGAATTTGCCATCAGAAAGAAAAAAGCTGAAATTCGAAGTGGAGAAGACACAAAACATTATCCCAAAGCCCTGCCCTAGTCCCAGTAGTGACAACAATGCAGTAAACGAAGCAGAGAGTGTCTGTTGCACTAGCACTCAGTGTCTCTCCGCAGCACCAGTGAAATTTTCCAGTAAAACAGAGGAGCAAAAATCAAGCACAGGAATTAATGAATCCATTGGAGGTACTGAGAACGTGGAGTATATGAAAACAATCAAATTCCCCACAAAAGCTCTTAATTATAGTGATGTTAACCTTCCTTCACATTCAGCAGGTATCTCAAAAGCTTCATTTGTGGGATTTTTAGGGCCTGAATTAAGGGGAAGTGATTGCAATTCTTTTGCCTTGCACAGTGCAACAGATAAAGATGTCAAAACACATCCTGTGAAAACAGGAGCAAAAGTACCACTTTTCACTGACAATGCTGTTGATGTGTCTTCTAAAATTCATCATCTGCAATCTGGTTGTTTAACTCCGGTCCCACAACAAAATGCCTTTTCTCCAAAATATATCCTTAAATTGCCGCAAGACAAGAGAGCCTCAGATTTGTCACTTTTGCTTAGATCAGAAGAGAAGATCACACCTTGCACATCTGTGACAGACACCTTACCCAGCCCTCCCTGCTCTTCCCACTGCGGGTCACTCAGCTCTCATTCTAATGATCTGTGCTGGTCTCCTTTAAAACTTGAAGTGAGACAGAAGGCCAGCAAAGGAGAGCTACGATGGAACGTACATGCAAACTGGAAAACTCCAGTATTTTGTTCACCAGTCAATTCAGAAACAACAAATATCTTAACCATAGCAGATAGCACTTTTTATAACCAAAACATCAGGCAGCAGGATAGTGTAAGAGATGCTTGGAAAAACAAACAGAACAAAAATAAATTAAATTATCAAAGGCAAACAGAAGAGAAGTGGATGAGCATAACAACTTCCTCTACTCAGACCCCAAAGAAGAAAATATGCTTTACTTCTATGTATGCAAGTGGTTTTTTCATATCAGCTGACATCAAAGAAGAGAGGAAAGTTTTACATCATCTTTGCTCAGGAAGTGACTCTTTGATAACCACGTCAGCTTCCAGCAAGGCTGCAGAGCCAGTGGTCATGGGATGGGACAGAGGTGGAAGTCCATGCGTTCTTAAAGACACTTCACCAACACTGCAGGATATGCAGCATGCTCAGAGCTCAACAGAAAACCCCAGTTACTTTTGCCATTCTTTGGGCACTTTTTATTGCCACGCTCTCACCACCAACTGCAAAGAATTTCCAGTGCTACCCCACAATAATCTGACTTGCTGCTCTGGAAGTTTAACAGTGTCAAGCACGAAGAGCACCTTCCCATCACTAAATGCTGAACCTCGATTGACCTGGTGTTGTTTAACAAGAAGCCTTCCTCTCCCTGCTGAGCAGAAGGGGAATGCAGACTCTGCTTATTCCTCCATGCACACCTGTGACAAGGAATCTAGCAATGAATGCACACTGTCAAAATACGATATTTCTATTTTCAAAATGAAAAATATTAGCAGGACTGTGGCATATGGCTTAACAAACAGGAGTTTAAAAACATTGGTTTCATCCTTTTCTAAAGGACAACAGATGCAGGAGGTAATATTAACAATCCTATTTCCTTTCTCAAGAGGGTGTAATTGGCTGACACCCCCTCCATTCTTACTAGAAAAATAAAAGAATTATCAAAAGTATATTTATGTACATTTACAGGCACTTGCCAATACAGAATTTACAATTTATATTTTTATAAGTTACATATTCATTTGATGCATTAAAAACACATACTTTTGTGTGAATATTTTCTTTCACTTGGGAATTTCAGTAGGAGTGCTGTCTAGTGAGAAGAGTGTATTTCTATTTCTTGATTTTTCACCTTATGAGTATATTTTATGTTCTTCTGTAACAGCATATGTATTTCACTGTTTTCATTTTAAATGCATATTTGAATTAGAGTATGATTTAAGTAGACCCTTAATGTGAAGATATTATTACACTTGGAGATACTTGGAGTCAAAGAGACTATGTACTAGATCTCTCATCATTCAGATACACTGAAATGTCAACAAAACCAAACTGCATTTCTACCCTGTAAAGTGTTTAAGGCTTGAGAGCTTTTCTTTTTTAGGTAAGTGAAGATAACTAGTCTATCCACAGAGATCCTAGCACAGCTCTGTAAGACTAAGCTTGTTTTTATACAGGAAGAAGAATATGAAAGAACATACACTAATTCTATGTAGATGCACAAAAGCAGTGAGTTGTTTTAATTGTATTTTATAAAAGTAGATGGACAAAGTGATTAGCAAAAACTAACACACAAATTCTAGAAAAAATTCAGAGTTGTGCTATTTAACTACTATGCTATTCAGTGCTAATTAAAAAGAGCATAGATTTCCAATCTCTAAGTTAATATAATTAACAATTTTTATGTACTTCGTTTTTTTCCAATACTCCCAACAGTTAAGCTCAGCAGCTCCTGGTGGTGCTTTCAAAAATATTTCAGAGCAAAAGAAGAAGACAGTAGTTTGCAAAAAGGAAAAACTCTCAACAAATAAACTCCAGAGGAATCACAAACAGAAAAAGATTAAAGTCACCCCAAAATGGTAAGGCATATGGTTTTCAGCTTCCCTAGATATAGACATAATTTTGCTAAAATGAGTCTAAAAAGTCCGCAGGAAATAAAAAGTGATCCCCCAAATTCAACCTTGTCAAAACTGGGGAAAACAAATCTCTGGGAAAGAGCTATTCCCACCTTTCAGCAGTTCTGCAAAAATAATCCATAAAAAATATCAGTGTGTTGGGTGCTACCAGGAACAGACTGTCTAAGCAAACCAGAAATATGCCAAAGAAAAATGATGACTGGTCAGTTTACTCTCACTATGCTTTAGAAATGATTCTTATCCGTTAAAATTGCCAGCATTTACTTTTGTTTGAAGGGAATCAAAATACTTCAGTTTTTAATCCTGTTACAGCTAAAAGCAGTGTGGGAGACTCTTTTGTCCTCAGAAGATCCATATCCTGAGCTTGTATTCACAGGAGAATGCAGAAGAAAAATATCAAGTTCTAACACAAACTAACAAAACCATCTGAAGTTTAAAGGATCATTTGGTTTAAATAAAAAGCAGGATGAATTTGAGTATAAAAGTGTCAAAGGCACATTGTATCAATCAGCACCGTTTTGCTGTATTTAATGGGAGCCTGTATCAGCGGAAGATTTAGCCTCTAATCTTTCAAGAGTGTGGGGTAGCAAAACGTCTGATGAATTGCTTCAATAAGAGACACATATTGTCTGCATACATCCCTCTTATTTTATTTCATGTCCAGAATCAGACCGAGCGACTCCCTTGTGGAGAAATCAGCGTCAGTAACTTAATCACCGTGTCTAGTTTGGCGAATAGCCCTGCAATTTTGAAGGATCATAAGAACAAAAATAGAAGACACAGGTCTATGTTATCCAGTCTAGTGACATTCTTCTAGGACTATTTTTTTTTTCCCCTCATGCTGGTCACTGAATTTATTTATTTGCCTATACCAAATAAGTACAGGGACTCAATTAAGTACAGGGTCCTGAAAGCTCAGGTCATACACATTATTAGCTAACTGCCCAAACTGTTAATCATGACATGTAAAATATTTTTCTAATACACTGAACACCTGAAGAAGTATATTCTTTTAGATTTACTTATTACTCTGTGTATAGTGACTGATTCTATTGATACAGGAATGCGACCTTCCAATGTTCTTTAGTCTCAATTGTTAAGAGTTACTGAAAGATCCAGCTAGACTAGAAAACCAAGCAGAGTAAGATTATTCAGCATGAGTTTTCTAAATAACTGAAATACTTATGTTGTTCATTAGTGATGATAAATAGGTAGCACATAAGAAGTGAAATGAAAAGTGAAAAAGCCAACAAGTATGCAGTCTCAGGCGATTCCTGTGCAATACCAGTCCTTATGAAGCATGTTACTTTAAAACTTCAGATACAGGAAAAAGGATCTGTTATTCCTGAATCCTTTTCTCTTAGAAAACCAAGGATTTACTGAAGCCAACTGAGGAAAAGTTTAATAAAATAGTTGTGGGTCTGTTGCCTAAAATCGTTATTGAGTCAACATAAATGAACATCTCCTTTACAGTAGTAAATTGCTGTTAGACTTAAATTTACCTGATGATGTGGTATTCTGCTCTGGCTGCTTTAACTCACATGTATTTGTTTACCGTTTCAACGCCGTTGGTGATGCAGGTACAGAGGGAGGCCCATACATGGATATGCTCAGGTGAAAATTAACCGACTAAGCAAGCGACACTATTTTCCAAATAGAACACCGGATGCTTTGAAAAAGGGCTATTCATCACAACCCTGTAAATTTAATAAGTATAAGAAGTGCCATTCTCCTCAATCAAAGGTACAAGGTAAGTATTTTGAATGTTTTTTAATGTACTGAATTTTATTTTTTAAGAGAATGAACCTTAGCAGTATATCTGATATGCAGCTGTTCCACACGGAACTGCAAAAACACTTTCATCCTTCAGTCTGTTCTGTGAGCAAAAATACAAACAGTTCACACATTTTCAGAACTGAACACACAATGATTTTCATACACATATTTACATATGTGAACCTGAGAATTAGGAGGGCATTTTAAAAAGAAATAACTCAAAATAACCTTCCACTAGAAGCCTAAACAGTTTTAAGATGGAGCTTTAACAGTTTCTGAAACAAGATTGTGTGTTTGCAGTGTGAAATATGTTTGGTGTGTTGACTTGCTTTCTATGTTTCAGTGACCACGCCCCCATTTAATTAGTGGTATTAATGCAAATGATGTTTATGCCACAACCATCTTGGAAGCAGGGACAATACCTAGTCTTTGTTCATAGCAGATATGAATAGCTGCTATTTTGCAGGACAGTAATGGCCAATAAAAACCCAAACACATATACAGTAAATGAAAAAATGTATCAAGCTTAAAATAAAAATTTACAGAAAACAGTAAAAACACAGAAGTTTTTACTATTGTGATATGATGAAAAATTTAGTAAGTTCTAGCATGTGGGGGAATAAAAATCAGAGTAAAAATTTCTTCAACCTCTTTTCTATAGAAAATTACCTACACCCGCAAAAAGATACATTGTGTTCCACCTCAGACAAGCCACTTCGCAGAAGGAAAAAAGAAGGAAAGAATAACTCAGGAATATTTTCCCATACTGAAAATCTAAACCATGTTAAACAAAAAGACACAATGGATAAAAAAGTAGGTATTGTACCTTAGTTCATATATGACTGTTTATTAAAAGACAAAAAGATATTGGTAATCAAAGCTTGAATTATATTCAGCCATCTTAAGTTCAAGTTGAGAGTATTTTGTATCACAGATTTTGTTTAAAAATGTGTTAAAAGCATTTTTGGGGTTAAAATATAATGAGAACTTACTAATGTTAGAATTAGCTTTTTAAAAAGAACAATTAAACTTGCATCATTTGAAAAGGGTATTTCTCGTGCTTGCTGTCAGAGGATCCGTTAGCACCGATGTCGGAGGTGCCAGCAGATGTAGCAGAGTGTCTCCTGAGACAGAGACAGCAAGCTTGAAACTAGAAAAGTGGCGAGGGTAGTAATGGCCACGGAGCGGTGGGAAGAACGTGTACGCAGTGGCACAGCTGAATTTCTTTAGCCCTTTGTGGAAGCCAGTGCTGCTGTGGTTTCAATGCCACCAATAGCTGCATTAGCTAGGAGGGGCCTTGGATGCACCTGCACGTGCTGCAAAGGCCGTTGCGTGCAGTGTCAGCACTGCTGCTGGGAGCGTTCTGTGCTTATCCCAATTCTTGCACTTTTCCCTAGACTTCTGCTGGCCACACTTAAAGACAAAAGCTACTGAGCCAGACTGATGTTGTGTGGCATAAGCACTGGTTCTTCACATAGCATAAGCAGTATCATATTTAGGAACCTACCCCTTAAAATGTTTTTTTTACTAAGTAATTTTATTTCCTACATATATCTTCCTGCCCTGGACATTGTAATATTTCTTACAGACTCATTGCAAACTTTTCCCCCTACATGGCACAAACATCCTTGCAGTATGTATATTAAAATCTCTTAATGAAAACAAAATCATCCTAGACAGTATGTGAGGATGTAGCTTGAAACCCCTAACCCCTATCATCCATAAATTATTAGCATGATCTGTCACCTACTGAAGGAAGAAAAAAAACAAACCTGAGGAAAAAATGAAGCCTTTGCTACACAACCTACACACACTGGGAGAAAAAAAAAATTCTCATCAAAAGAGGGATGAGTAGCTTGGTCTGTAGTAATGAAAAAATATCACAGTGGTATAAATACATAAATAAAGGTTGACATGATGCTTAATTACTCAGTTGATATGAGTTATAGCAGAGGTAAATGTTTTCTACTGATATAGCCAACTTAGTTATCACTACTTTTATAAAGGGTGGAATTGCTCTGGATTGAAAATTTTAAATGTAAATTTCTTTTTTCCTCTGAATTTCTACAGGACATTTCTGGTCAAATCAGGGAACACACAGGAACAAACTTCTCGTTTCAGAACATTACAGCCCCTCTGGAAATATCTATGACAGCTCATTCCTTTTCATCCACAGTTAATACAGCCATGCAGCAAGTCAGCAGCGATGTGGAAATCTGCTGTTTAGTGACACAACCCCTGATGCTTCAGCCATCGGTGCCAGGGGAGTCACAGCCAAACATTCAGAGTGACTCAACGGCATCTTCTTGTTGGTCTTGCCCTTTTGATTTTACAAATACAGGCACGGGTGACCAACTTGACAGCACAAACTCAGAGACTACTGATCCTCTTTCTGTACATCTAGAAGCAAGCCAGGAAAACATACTAAATGCAGAGTCAGCGAGTCAAAGATTTGGTATGTTAGACCCAGTGACCCAGGCCTCAGGAAGAGAGAAACCTCCAGTTGAAGAAAACACATATCCATCTCCAACAGAAAACTCAGCTCCCAGTTCCCAGCCTGAATGTTCACGTTTATTCGGATCAAAAGCAGAGTCTCTTCCTGAGCCAGCCACAAGGGCTAAGGTACCCAGCAGAGAATCCACAGAGCAGGCAAACTTTTCTCAAAAAATCCTTGACCATCATGGAAGCGCAGACAGGAATGGAACCCACCTGCAGTCAAGTAGCTATGGAAGGCGACGCGAAACAGCTGCTACTACCATTAAAAAGCCCCCAGACACTCCCAGGTCCCCCGAGTTCAACACATACTCTGCAACACCTTGCAAGACGTACAAAAAGAGAGGTTTAGAGATGATGAGGAAGCAAACCAGAGTTGAGTATGACGACACTAGCAGTGATGATGAAGATAGGCTTGTTATAGAAATATAGGAAATAGGCTGCTAACAAGATGATTGTATGATGGCCTGTTACGGAAGGAAATACGACGGCTGTTTGATCTGTATTTCTGAAGCACCTTAAAATCAGAAAAGCCATTCCTCTGTGCAATAGGCAGCATTCTTTTCTGAAGATAGTCCTTTATTTCAAGGACTCAAACTTTTTTAAAAAAGCTTATTTGAAGCAAAGCAGGAGCTGGCATCACACATTTAAATGCAAGTGGCAAACCTGTGTTTATGAGGGGTTTCCAGCATTGTTAACATTCTTACCAGTCTTACGTAATTCCCACAAGTGCTAGCTGCCAGCAGTTGTATTATTAAAAGGCTGCAGTGTATTTATTTACTACTAACAGTACTATAGCAGCAGCTTCCTCAATATATGAGCTAAGATTTCTTGGAAGGGTATGGATGTATTCACTTCTATATACTGCTCTTTTCTTGTAGTCACTTCCATCTGTACTGGGAGTGACACACTGGCATTAAGGGGAAGATCTGTTCCCAGAGTATACGTGATATTGGAAGAGTCTGGAAAAATGCTGATCTTTTTCCATGCTGCACAAATGTCAATGCTTCTTTGTGACAAATGACACAAGCGTGCTTTGCTTTGTGTTTTGTGCCTTTTCTGCTAAGACCTTCTCAAATATTCTTGATTTCTAGTTGGAGAATATGGGTGTTAGCTATTGATATTTCCTTGTGGTAAAATTTCTGACAAGGATTTTCTCATTTTATTCATCACATTGTGCTCCAACCAATATAATCTGGAATGTTTCATTTTTATTGTAATCTTCAGTTGAACTGCAATTATGCTATTTTATTGAGAGTAAAGAAGCTATACGGCATAGCTTGTTTTCCTTTTTTAACAAAAAGTTTTGTGCTACGAATACTAAAAGTTACTGGTTTCTATGTGAATAAATTATCAGATATTTTAATTTGACCAAGCGTGCTCACTTGCTTGATTAAACTGATAAACATTAAGAACATTCCACTTCTACATTATAGTCAAAATCTATACTTAAACTTCTACCGTTCTTATATTGCAAATCATACATAGGATTAACTTCCATGGGACATTTGGAATTGCTTGTGCTTTAATCATGCACAGGTAAGCTTATATAAATCATACTCACAAAGAAATCTAGTATACTACATAAGAAAAATAAATGTATATGTGCAAAAAGATGCCAAAACAGCTACCAGAGATAAAACAAGTGCCAAGTCCCATGCGATTCCAGTGTTTTCCGATGTCTTACAAACATAACAAGACTTGAGGTCATCCATACAGAGCTTTACCTTTAGCTTCAAATTGTGTTTATAAATTTATTATTGGTACAGAAAACAAAAATCATGATAAAAATATTACCCAATTCCTAATTCTAACGTGTAAAAAAAAACAACTCGGGGGGAAAAACAGTCTTTCAGAATAGAGGATAAACCATGAAAGGTATTTTTCCCTTTCTAAAAATGTTACAATATTACACCAACTACACCAATAATTGGTGTCAAAACTTGAAGAATAAAATCTAGGAATATTAGTTTAAGAAAGTATGCATTTTTATTCTCCTACTTCTCATTTACCAAGTGCTGGGACTTTATAACAATAGTACTACTACTAAACTGTTGGGTTGTGATCCTAATTTGCAGCTCAGACATAGAGTGAACCAGTCTGCTCTTCTGTTACACTTCGCAGTAGACTTCTGTAAAGCTCCGTTTTATCTCCACATAGCACACAATGAGAGGACGAGGTGAAGCAACAGCCTCCTCAGCTTGGGAAGCTTGGTATTTAGAGCTCAGCAAGCATGGACTTAAAGAGTTGGAAGAGTGAATGGCATCAACAGTGGTGGATCACAAGGCACTGCAGATTGCATATTTTGTTGACTGAGATACAGCACAAAAAATACCACTTTGTTTAGAGTGATACAGCTGAAAAGAATGATATAGGTGTAGATTGGTTTTATATTAGATTTTATACTGTTAATATTTTATCTTAATAAAAATGAAACATGAAGATCTTAGTACGTGCACTAGTGTTATAGTTCAGGCATATTAATATGTAATGATTTTTAGTAGTAATTATGCTAAATTTCTTAATCTGCTTCAAACCTTCTCAGAAGAACTAAAATGTTACTCAGGAAACTTCTGAGTGAGATTATTAGCAAGAAAAATGTTGATACCATCACTAATATGACAAGTTTCACTAGCTTTGGTATTACAAGGACAAGAAAGATCAAAGAAAAGACTGCCTTGAAATCTTTCTTGCTCTGTTCAGTATTTGTGCTCCAAGATAAACTGGAGAGTCATTTGGGTGAATCCCAGGTGCAAGGAAATTAAATAGTGTGAGTCCAAGAAGTACACTAATATAACTCCAATTTGGGAGAAAAGAGGAACACAAAAGAGAAGAGGGAAGGGGAGGAGATCCCATCCCAAAGACTGCAGAAAACCTCAGAATAGACAAAATCATGGAACTACCTTGCTAAATACCAAGAAATACACATGTGATTTAGAAGGAAAAAACCCAATCTCTTTGAATAACTTCAGAAAACCAAGGGTTGTTGTCTGTAAATTAGAATATGAATAATAAATTCTGGGTGTGATACCTGTCTTTTTTTATTTTACTGAGTGAAAGGTTCTTGAAATAATCCAAAAAGCTTCAGATAACACTAGTGCGTATAAACAGGCAAAAACATATGTTCACCAGCCAAAAAGACAGGAATGGTAAGCATACTATCCTTAAACTTTGACAATACAAAAACTCTTGTTCAGATGGAATAAATTCAGTTGCTTTCAATTTCTAGGCTGGAAAACTGCACCGTACTAACAGGCTCCCATTATTTAAACATCTCATAAATAACATTTCTGTTAGGCTAAAATAAAAACAGATTCAGTACATGATTGACAAGTTGCAATCCATACCTGAGATTCAGCTCAGCTAACTTTTCTGTTCTAACTCAAACTAAAGAGCAAAGGAAGATGCTCTGTTTTTTATGAAGAAACCAGCATATTTACAATCACTTTCTGCTCAAAAATGTTAAGTATTCTTAGTAAGGAATCAATTTCAATGTGGAGGAGTCAGAGTGATGTAAATATATAAAGAGATTAACTCAAGAAAAGAGATTCCTTGTAGTGCTGTTCCAGGTAAAGGCACAGCATCAAAGCAGCATGTCCTGGCAGAGAAAACAATCCTCCAAACAAGTTCCCAACCAGATTTTTGCTATTATTGTATTGTGGTGAAGAAAGCTGAAGACCACTTGCATATTGCACCTCTTACCTAGAACAAGCAGTAGTCTGATATGAATATGTATGAAGCTGGCGATGTGGATGTCTGCTTCAAAGAAACCAACGGCCAGCAGATGCTTTGCATAAAAAGAACTGGCTAAAGAGCAATGGGATATACCAAGAGACGAAAAATCACTAAATTAAGAGATATTAATAAGATAGAGGAATGACAGTCTTTTCCAGTCCATGCTGTAACTGCCTTGTAGCCAGCTGAGCTAACAGGTGGTAACAGAAAGAACGATTTGACGCTCTGAAATTAATGAAAAGAAAACAATAGCTACAGCACCCTCTGGTATATTTCTAGATCAACTTACATTACAATTATATGTATATATAAAATTATACACACATATCTAACTATATAGCATAATATACATAGATGTCTATGCTTACAGTTGTAAGCGTATTTAATATCATTCCCTTCACCTCAAAATAAAGGCCTAAACGTTCTTAGTGTAGAGGGTCCCATTTCAGAAAAGCATCAGCAAATCTTTGAAATCCCGCAGTCAGCCACTACATCCTTCAGCGCGATTTAAACTACTGCCTGAAATGAGTCACATGCTCTGGCCCTGGCTGGGTGACAAGCTTTCTTATCATAGAATCATAGAATATTAGGTTGGAAAAGACCTCTAAGATCATCAAGTCCAACCATCAACCCAGCACCACCATGCCGGCTAAACCATATCCCGAAGTGCCACATCTACATGTTTTTTGAACAGCTTTCTTTGCCTAAAGAGAAAAGTGACAAAGAATATTGCCACAATATTGAACTAGTCAACGTTTTGGAACTTTTTTCTGATGGAATTACTCACAGTTACAGCTGGGCTCTGAATCTGTAGAAAAAGCAGGAGCAAAAGAAACGCAAAGCTTCCAGAGATACACAGGTCATCGTGCTCCCAGCAATACTGCCGGGCACACTTTATTAAAGGCTCTGCGTCTGCTGTCCCACAGGCACTTGCAGGAATGTCTTCACTAGATAATCTTACGGACAAAAAAGCATATTCCTGCTTTCAGCTGCTTTAGCTTCAGATCTCTTTCCATCTTCATTTTCAACCCCCCTATATATCTTAATAGTAGTATGGATGACATGAAAATATTTTTTTCACTTTTTAATCAGAATTTTCAGTTCTGTGCCAGTCCATCCAAAAATTTGACAAAGTAAAATTTCAAAAGCTTCAAATTTCTGCAAAGTCTCTTAAAAATGTATAGTCTTATAGAGCTAATGGAAAATTTCCATACCTATTAAATCTTTCTGATCCAGCTGTAAAGAAAAGCTTTGACAAGCACCTTTAGAAAGCACAGTACAAGAAAGCCATTGCACCAAACCACACCAGCAGCCTCCACAGCAACTATACTCACCTCTTGCTTGTGCAAGAGTTTTATTACTATAATTTATGGACAAGCAATGAATATGCTATATAAAGTTTTTTGCATGATGTTTGTGGCTAAATGATGAGCTTTAAAGTGGAGTTTCTAGATCAGTGATTTAGAAGTATTCTAATGACAGACTCAGAAGTGCTGTGCAAAGAAACATTTATCCTGTGTATGTTTTACAGCATTAAATTTAGACATTTCTTTGTCATACTGCAGCTGTAGCTGGAAGAAAAATGGGACAATTTTAAGTTAGCTGAGAAAAAACATTTTAAACTCTATTTCCTGACAGAAGTAATCCTTGATATTTTAGCTCATTATACCGTATAAAAATTCGACCTAACATTAGAGTTGAAAACCAAAAAATCGTAGTTGTTTAAAATCACCAATAGATCTATGGCGGCATTTTTAACAGTGTCACTAAAGAAGGTAGTGACTCGAGCACAAATCTTTTTAGCCACAACAACCTTGGAGGAGCAAGGTCTGAATCACATACATCAATGTGTGAAGACTGTGAGAAATGTTCATGGTTTAAGTTAGGGAACTCAAGGAGTGTGCGTATCCTAATCCAACTGACCATATGGCAAACAGCATATTTTGGCTTTCCAGAAGATGCTGTATTCACAGAAGAACATACAAGGCTATATAGGCAAATTATTCTCTACTTTTTATGCAGCAAAAGTGTCAGCCATGCAGTGATGTATTTAATTAATTCGCAAGAAACTGAACATCAAAGCCACATGAGGGCACCAGGCACAGAGAAAAATCTGTGTTTCTTTATCCTTCAAAGTCAGCAGCAGTTCTGATGTATCACTGCTGTGCTCTAAGCAAAATTCCTTTGCATGTGAATGCATCTCATCAACTTTTTCCTCCTTCTATCGAAGGAAGCAAATTAATAAGGAATGCTGATCAATGAAAAGATCTATATTTGACACCTATATCTACTCAAATAGACTGTGGATGTTTCAGATTTTCCCCCTTTAGATGTGAACAAACTATTTCTTATTGTTTCAAACTTTTATATTAGATCTTACTAATCATTAATACTTCTTTGATCTGCCTGGCAAACCCCAACTCATACACAAGGGTGGATGAGAGGGATGCGAACCAACCAGAGCAAGCCCAGAGATCACCAACAAATATAAAGAGGTACTGTGAATACATCATTTATGAGAAAAGATAACAAGAGCTGGCCAGTTATCAGAAGAGAAAATTAAGGGAATATGCACAAAAAAATTCAGTAGAAGAATGTGGGAAGACTATCACAGTCATCTGTCTTCCCCATCCATTCTGGGAGGATATGAAATGATGGGCTTAATTTGCAGCATATAAACTAGATATTAAGAAAAGCCTCCTATTTAAGGAACAACTACGCATGTAACAAATAAGCCAGGGACATTAAGGATTCTTCATCACCTGGGAACTTCAGTAACAAGGCAAGCATTTCTTATTATAGATATGATATTATTCAGGGCTGGAACAGACTTTCTTTCCAGCCCTATTTTATATTCATAAATTCTTGTTTGTCAATAGCTTCCCCAAAACATAATACCTAAAATACTCAGTACTTATGTGGTTGTATATGCACTACTGATACACACAGAGAGTGGTACCTAACCACATTTGTTTTGCATTACTCACTATGTATATCTGGTTTTGTATGTTGCCTATGTTTTACCTACACAACCAAATTTGATCCCTCTCATGAGTGTTTGTATTACAATCATTTTCATGTAGTTAAGTAGCTTTGTTAAACCATTCATTTTACCTTAAGGACTTGTGTGGAATTACATCTTCAGATTAAGACTCCTGGCCTGTATTTTTCATTTACCATCAGCATTCCACAAAAGTCACATGAATGGAAAGGTCAATATTCCTTTTTTTAGACTTTAAAATACTGTGAGATATTAATAGCATATTTATGGTGTCCAGTTGGAACCAGACAAATTTCACATAGAAGCATAACTTAAAAGCTGTGTCTTCCAGGGAACCGTAATGTTTCCACAGTTTGTTTATCAGCCATTCTCTTAAGTTTAAATATAAAAAGTACTTAAATATAAAAAAGTGGTTGTCTTTCTTACCGTTAAAGTCCAGTTAATGTACCTATTGACTACTCATGACAACTGCCTAAATATGTTCTGTTTTTATGCAATGCTTGAGTTCAGAAGAACTACAAGAGCCAGTTCAACAAGGGATGGACTCACTTGAACATATTTGGGGGTGCTTTGCAAAGTAGTCTAAAAGGATTCTTGTGCCAGGTGTGTATAGACCATTTTTGCTTTAAAAAACCCACTATAGAAGTCTCATTATCAGTACCTAATGACTGTTAGTGTTTAGAAACCAGACCAAAACAAGGTGATTCTAATACAGTAAATTAATTAATCCATAATCCAGTTTTTTAAGTATCACGCTTTGTGTATATGCATTTGTAGCATGTTTTTGTTTCACTCATTGACAAAACAAGCAATTCTAAGTACCACAGGGGATTTAGTATTAGGAGTATGTACTTAATCCAGCAACAACTGGACCTGTTTCAAACTGAGCTAGTTCAGAGATATTAGACTCTGATTCTTTTCAAAGATTCTTATGCCATGAACAAAATGAGCAATTGGATAGAAGCCGTGGGAGCTGTGTTTCATAACCTGCTGTGGTCTTGTTTTCCAGATGTCTTTGAATGCTACATAGGTTCAGTAGTACTGCTGAGGAAATCAGTCATGCCTGGCGAACGTAGACAGTGCAGCCTTTATGGAGTCAGGCTTCAAGGTATCTTTCTGAATTACACTTAACCTCTGCAAAGCCCAAACTCTTAGACATTACAGAAGTATTCATAGGGCAAAATTAAGGTCACATCAACAGCCCTCCCCCCTCTTTTCATACTGATAGAGCTATGGTCAGTGTTTATATCTAAAGATCTTTCTATGATTTATCATTCTTTATTATACATATCATATTCAGATTTTTCTTGAAAACATCCTTCTCATTTCATTGTACATTCCCAAATAAAACATTTTGTCCCATATACACAGCTGGGTCATTCAAATGAGCTGCTGTTGTCCTCTCTCCTCTGTAAAAAGAAGTCATTACAGAAACTTCCCCCTCTCCATCAAAATGGTTAACGCAAAAAGAAAAGAGCAAAATTTATTTCTGTAGCATGCTTTGGCAGCAACCTAGGTTAGCAACTAAACAGGGGAAAGGGAGCCAGGGTTGTTCCTACCTATGCTAGGAAACCACAGTCTGAGAAGAGGAATACTTTACTGGGAAGCTAAGCCAGGGCTACAATAGTTCACTCGAATCTCAAAACCTGTATGCACAAATACTATTATGAGATTGGCACAACTAGCAATTTAGATAGTTATGTGCACAGACACGTTTACGTATGTTGGCTGGAAGGAGGAACAGGGAAAATTACACTTTTTAAAACTGACCATTAACTCTACAATGCTTCTTAATGTTCCCATTGCTTACAGAGAATCATTTGCATTGAGCTCCTCAAATGGAAGGCAATACAGGCATAAAACACATCATCACAGCCTCTGCAGCTCATGAGTGGTTTTTATGCCAACTCATCCCTCTTATGAAGAAGTTTTGCATAACTCTGTTGATTCTAGTTATGGGTGATGCTAGCTCCAAACTGAGCAAATATTCAACAGGGGAATGATACAAAGGTCTCAGATGTCAAACCATTACTTGTCCAGAAGCAAGAAAGTAAATATAGCTAAGTAAAACACAAAACAGATGTCTCATCCTGTGCAATATCATAAAGCTTAAGAGATTATATAAAAAGTACTTACTAACTTTGATTTAAAAATAAGAACAAAAGCAAAATGGTCATTATTATATGTTTGATATGAACAACACAAATTTTTTTTTTATTTGTACCAGATGTGGACAGGCAGATGTGAACTGTTGGACAATAGTCAGAGCAGTGGAATTAAGGAAATATCCATAATTAATAACATGCCTGCGGAAACATGTTCTGTGCTTCAAAAAGAATTCAGGTGCTGTTAGAACTGGGAGAACCTCCTTACCCTGAAGATGTTGACAAATTGAATAAATTCCAAGTAGAGAAAAAAAAATGATAGGGGAAACAGATTACTTATGCAGAAAGATTAAATGAACAAATCTTCTGCTCTCAGTTACACCAATGCAGTCCAATTAAATTCAGTGATGATGTACCAATATAACCAGGAGCAAAGCTTGACTGAAACACACGATGTGAAGAATTTGCTAAGAAATGCTCAGAGGAAGAATTTCCTTTAGGAAGGAAATGAATTGGTAAAATATTTTAGGGAAACAATAGGCCATGTAGTAAGATTTAAACTGAGAAGAAGGAAAATACAGCCAGAGAATGTTCCACTGCAATTACATCTACTAAATACCTCCTCTGGCATATTTAATGTGAAGCTAGAACACAACCACTCACTGTACAAAATAATTATACACAGGATGTCACTAGAGAATGCGATCAAGCAGTTCTTCTCTTAGATATCCCCGTCATTCACAGAATCAGACACAATGTCCACATCCATTGCTTTTCTCCACCTTAATTCACATAATAGTGACTAATGCATTATGAAAATTTATCCAGGCTGGATCAGTTACTAAAATACAATCGCATAGCCTTTATGTGCTAAGTCTACCAGATGTTCCATTTTGTATTCATCAAGAACACACTGTGTAAGAACAACTCCTAAAAACAACCCAGAACAAAAAACCAAAAAAGAATCCCCTTTCTTGGTTTAATTACAATGATACTGCAAAAAAAATGGGGTCAGAAGAAGAGCAATTTTAGCACTTATACTTGCCTCCTGGATAATATGATCAAGAGAGAGTTTCCAAGATAGATCTGAAAATACATGTATTTTCTGGTATTTTGCTTTTGGAAGCAACAACAATGCTTGCCAGTATTTTAATTTACTAATCACTACGCGAAGAGATTCAGAGCACGTGCATTTATGCCCCAAAAGCATCAAAATCCTGAAAGTGAGAATCCAGATAGAAATACAGAAGGTAGAAAAATGTTTGCAGACATCCATATTACTATTGTGTTCAGGGTTAACAACTGGAAATTAAGCCTTATTGTAAAAAGTACCCTGGCAGCAATCACTTCAACCTATTGTTCATGATTAAAAGTATCTGCCAAATCTCTGAAAACAGTCAGTCGCAGCTCAGATGTGCAACTATGTTCTCAACTGTATTCTTCCTCTTGCAACTTCCAGATCTTGCCCTTAAGATTCCCTCCTCCAGTCTTACAACTGTAATCTCTGTGCAGGGATAACAGCTTTTAGGCAGAGTGACTAAATTAAACCTGCGGTACTGTGATAAAACTCCTAAAGCAAATACAAATGTCTCACTACATTTCTGAGTGGACCAACATTCAAGATCCTTATTCTGGTCGTAGTTTCTGTAGGCAGAATAAAAGCTTCCATGAGGAGACAAGTGGACTGAATTACTTTTATTTGCTTAGATATTATTTCATAGAATCATTTAGGTTGCAAGGCGCTCAAGGCCTTTGTTCAGTCTGATTTTGAAAACCTCTATGAATGGAGACTCAAGAACCTCTGAGAAACTTGTTTCAATGCATTATTATCCTCAGAATGATTCTTCCCCTTTCATATGCAGCTGGTATCTCCTATTTCAACTTACGACTATTGCGTCTCATTCGCCCAACACGCAGCTCAGTAGATAGCCTGGTTCCATCTAGTTGGTAACTGCCTCAGAGCTAATGGCATGCAGGTATTAAAACGCAAAGACATCTTCTGTTCTCCAAGGTGAACATTGTCTCAGCCTCAGCTCACTGATCACGTGCTCTAGGCTCCAGATAATCTTGGTGGCCCTGCACTAAACTTGCTCAAGTTCACCATCTTTCTTGTACTACGGAGCCTAAAACTGGACACAGTAACCAGGATGAGGTCTAATGAGTGCTGAGTAAAGGGGAATAATCACTTCCCTCAATCTACTAGTTATGGTCCTGTTGACACAGCCCAGGATACTGCTGGCTCGTGTTTAGCCCACCAGAACTCCTGATCCTGTTCAGAAGAGCTGCCATCCAGCCAGTCATCCATTGAATGAGATTAGTCCACCCCAGGTGCAGCACTTTGCATTTGTCCTTGCTGAATTTCATGAGGTTCTAGTTAGTCTATTCATCCAGGCTAGCCAGGTCATTCTAAACAGCAACATTGTTTAATGACTGCTCCCTCCAATTTGGTGTCATGCAAATTTAATGAAGCTGCATTCCATTTCCTCCTCCAGGTCGTCAATAAAGATAGGATATTACACAGATAGGCCCAAGAACAGACTCTCAGGAACTCCACTGATAACTGGATTCCAGGTATGGTACCAACTATTAACCAGTACCCTCTGAGCCCAATAGTCCAGCCATTTTTTGCGTCCACCTAGTATTTCACTTGTCTACACTAACATCCCAAACTGGACACAAGGATGCTGTGGGAGACCATGTCACAAGTCTTGCTAAAGTTAAGGCAGACAATATCTGCTGCAATCCCCTTATTCACAGATGTAGTAATTTCATCGGAGAAGGCAATGAATCCATGCTGACTATTTCCATTCATGACCCTCTTAGCATGCCCAGGAATTTCTTCAGGATATGGCTGAAGTTCACATGCCAAGCAAGAGATGTGCTTTACTCATCTTATGAAAACAAAACTGAAGGATGTAGATCTACTATTGTTTAAGTGGAACAAAGAAAATAGGTAGCAAGTTAACTTCATGCTATCTATATATGAGCATCTGCATTGCATGAATAGGAATTCCAGAAGCACTGTGTTCATGGTACTTTTAATTCAGCTCAGCTGAAACAAAGTTAAGCTAATACCATACATTTTTTAAAAATACATGTCTTAGTCTACACACAAAACACACATCCCATGCCAATTTACTTGAGCCATTCAGATGAATGTGCTACCCACCTCTGCAACACTACAGTATTTCTGGGTGCAGATATCAACAGAAATCTTAAGCCAAAAAAGTAACAAAAATAAATCTGGTCTTTAGCATAGCAAAGAATCCATCTAAAATTAAATGGGATTTAATTTGCCTCCCAAGCTCTAGATGTGACAAATTTCAAAACAACGAGATATGAAACATTTAGAAGTCAGTACTCAAAATAGCATTTCTGATGGAAAGATTCCAGTTTGGACTGTAGCAACAGTAACTATGTTGCAGTAAGGCCAAGTCTAAAAAAGCCACTAAGATATACAAAGAGAGAGAGCCATTTCTTCGCGCTTCCTCACAATGCATATTTCCAGCACCCTTGATCCCATGCTGCGTGACAATAAGAAAAAGAGTGCTTGAGTCAACAGAAAACTATTTAGTTGACTATCCCTAAGCTCTTTACATAGCTTATATTGCTTTAAATATCTTTGCCCCCTGAAAAGTTAAATTCATTCTGCATTCTTCTGGGAAGACTCAGGGCTAGCATTCCAACCAGCAGTGAACTTGCATGTTGAATTCCCTCTTTTCAAGTGTGTCAGATAATTTTTGTTGAAAAAAAAAATATGTTTAAATTATCCATGAATGGATCTTTCAGTTATTTCCCATAATCTATGTAAATGATAACACAGCAGCAAGCTACACATCTTGTTTCAAACATCTTCTGAAAAGCAAGCCAAAAAAGGCAGTTATGTGCAATAGTTATTTAACTAGTGCCTTTTTTGCTTAAAAAAAAGTAGTCTTTTTAATATATGTACACCAGTGGCAGAACACGTTTATAGCTTGCTCTTCTTTTGTCTCACTATATGCATTCTTCTATTCTAGAATCTGCAATCTGATACTTTATTACAGTAGTCTTATTGGAGACAGCCAAAATATCTATTACTAAAAACAAACATAAAACTTAGCATGTTTTTCTCAACTAGTCTGTTCACAGAAAGTACTGCCTCTTCTGGGAGAGTTTCTCAGCAACGTGCCGATTTCTCACTACCACATGTCTTTCCTCTTTGTTCCATTGTTCTCACTTCCCTGGGCTCCCTTTAGAATAGAATAGAATCATTAAGGTTGGAAAAGACCTCTAAGATCATCAAGTCCAACCATTAATCCATCACCACCACATCTACTAAATGTATTTACATGCTGGTTCTCTCTGCTTACAGGTTGGTGGACACTGCTGCATGCTTTTAGGTTCAGGAAGAACTAAGCTGGCTCTGCCCAAACTCTCTTAACATGTGTCAGTACTGGAAACATGGAAGATCAGAAGAGACATACCAAGTTGGCTTGAAGTAAACCAGTTCAGAGTCTAGTCATGCTTATGGGAAGCTGCACCTAAGCCAATAAGCCCTGTTGAGAAGCCCTGGAACTTCTACAGCTGAAAAAAGAAGGGAATTTCAAAGCATTTAATGAATAGCTGTGCTGCTTCCAACATATCCTCAAAGTCTAGTCTCAGTGCAACATTTCAGGCCTGAGTACATTTCCAGTCTACTGCCAAAACCTCTAATAAACGAAGTCCACCTTCACCTGCCAAGTTAACATCTGAGAACTGAAGAAAAGCAGCAAGGAGAACCAGTCAGGCAGAGTTTTAATTCATTTGTTGGTTATTTCCAAATTCAAATGGGTGAGGACGGAAATGGCGAGTCTGTGGGTCATTGTGAGAAAAACACTAGAGGGAGGATAGAAATAGCTCTCTGCCAGAAGACAACTCCGTTATTCAAGCAACCAAAGAGAGACAGTGTCATTCCAGAGTACGGGAATTCAGGACAAGAAATGAAGCAGAAGAACGCAATAGCAGTCAGGTGCTGAAGGGAGACTGGATGTAGCTGCAGAGCAAAGTTCAGATAGATAAACTTCTTATTCGGCTATGGATATAGTTTAGGGAGTTAATGCTGAAGAGCTACATTTTTAGGGCAGAGAGCATCAAAGCGACCTCTGGTTCCTTCCCTTGCTATGAAAGATGGCAGAGGCTCGGGGGAGTAGCTGATGAGCAGGTGCTGAAACCAACTGAGATAACAGCCTGAAAAACGGGCATGGGAGCGAGATCAGTAGCAAATAAAGGAAAGCCGTGAACATGAATTAGGAAGACCATTGCCCAGACACAGGGGAAAGTGTCACTCTGGGAAGCCTCCCTCTCGGTGGCACTACACAGGAGGAGACTCGGAGCACCACAGTGCTATCAGACCAACAAGACAAGACCTGCTCCTGTCTCCCAGAGAACCAAGGGGCATATATTAGTAGCCATTTGCATGCAGCACCTAAGAGGAGCCTTACAGAACTGAAATCTATTCACAGGTACTTTCCCTTCCTCCACCAAGTGAGAAATCAAAATTATGCAGTGCAGGGAGAATTAATGTCATTTGGGAGACAAAGGTTTCACAGAATAGCACAACTTAAAAGAGACCACAAGTCTGCGTTAAACACACTCAACTCCAAAAACCCCCACAGAAAGCAGTAAATTACTTCAAGGGTTCCTAAGCCTACAAGCCTTTTTTTTTTTTTTTTTTTTTTTTTTTGG
>Ga0065711_1001219_pt1 | contig 46427 bp, 18 predicted proteins | sample Hoacrofraction12_FD_59098 | JGI IMG/M metagenome (GOLD analysis project Ga0065711, IMG submission 59098) | Hoatzin crop microbial communities from Cojedes, Venezuela - Epithelial fraction 12 v2 (version 2) | ecosystem: Host-associated > Birds > Digestive system > Esophagus > Crop | place... | reverse complement strand
TTTTTTTTTTTTTTTTTTTTTGAGAAATGCTGAAAAAGAAACCTCAACAGGACATTTATTCCTTTAATCTCTTCTACCATTTTGTCTCCTGGTCTCTCTTATTTTACACATCCTTCTTTGATGAACCTCAACTTGGGCAACACATGATATAGATCTATTTCTGATAGCACTATGAGGACAAAAGTCCCAATTTTAACTAGAGCTCAACCAAGCCTCCTGCCTAGAATGCATGATAGTTAAAACCATTGATGGTTTTATTTTCTCTTTGGGAAGTTTACTGAGTTTTAAGGACATTGGTCTTTTCACATTTACCCAGAATTGTCACAGCCTGTTATCCCACCACACTTAAACATTAAGCATTGTTAACCCAACATTTGGTTAAAATGGAGCTGAAAAATATGGAGCTGAATCTGACAACAGACATGAAAAGCTACATGAAGGCCTTCTAACAGGGCTATCAGCAGCAAAAGGAAGACGAAGGGAAACATGGGCTTGCTGTTAAATGGAGCTGGGGACCTGTGACAAGGGACATATGCCTGATGGGGACAGGGACTAAACAAGAGGGAGACAGGCTATTTTCAGTGGTGGCCAGTGACAAGACAAGAGGCGTTGGGCACAAAGTGAAACACTGGAAATTTCGTTTAAATATTAGCAGAAATTTTTTCACTCTGAGAGTGCTTAAGCACTTGAACAAGTTTCCGAGAGAGGAACCATTCCTAGATGTTTATATGTCAAAGGGAACATAACCTAATTGAACCGCAGCTATTTGAAGCCGCTAGGCAGTCAATGGTGTTCCTCTAGTGAGAAATACTACAGAGGAGTTGAGATCCTGGCTGGTAGGATGAACTGCAAGAGCCAAGAAAGGTGACTATCTTTGAGCAACTTCTCAAAAACAGGTTATAATCTATGCTGTAAGAAATAATCCTGCTTTTAGAGAGAGAGAAATTATATGATCAGATAGGAATTTTCCATCTCCAGCTCCTTGATTCTTGGGTGGGTAATGTACAATCTATCTTGCATAGACAGAGAGTATTCAAGGGTAGTCAGACAAAAAATGTAGAAAACAAGGCATTTTCCTAAAAGCTGTCTTTAAGCTGTATTAAAAGAAAATAAATAAATATCTTAAAATATCTTTCTGAGTGAAGCTTATATGACACATGCCTCAGGCTGTATGTGATAGTGTCTAAACTGCCTTCTTTCTCATTTAAGTGGTACAAAAGTAGGAGCAGGAACGATTATTTAGTACAAAGCAGCAGAAGAAGTGATTTTAATATGCTTCAGCACACCTCATGCCCGATTTCTATAGATGTGCAAGTGGTCTTGAACTGATGAGAAAGAACATGACTGCTACATTAATCATTTGGAGACATAAACTAATTTATAAATGCTTCTCTCCCCTTCAAGCTTTCTGCCAAGTCTGAGATTTGCAAATAGAATGAAAAGTGGAACTAAGTGTAACAAGCAAGCTATAGGGAATGTTTTTACTAAATGAATCTTAAAAGAAATATTTCCACACCCACAGCCTTTCTCTTACATTCCCTCTGTCTATTTTTCTTACTTTTTAAAAGTGTATTTTAAGAGTTATTTATCATCCTGGTAGTTAAGCTTCTTTCCTTTCAACAGTCTGTTGTCTGTCACTAAAATTTACAGTCTGCAGTTGGATTACAGAGATCATTCAGTTTCTTTCTTTTCCCAATGTCAACTCAGAAAAGAGGAAAGAGGATTAAACGCTGCTCTTCCTTTTCACCATTCTATTCTCTTTTTCAACCAGGTAAGTTTGAAATTAAAAAGCTATCGGTTCATTATATCAATTCTATGGGTTGAGACAGTGAGGCAGATGCTCTTTGTGCGTTTATACATTGCTTTAACTGGTATGAACACAAGGGGAGTGTTGAACAGTTTTAGACCAGAATCTTCTGAGACTGTTGTTGACACACCTGGGCTGATCCATCTGGAGAGAGGACTTCTGATCTACTGGCCTGGTTCCCCTCCTGCTGGAGATGAATCCACCTTATGGTGTCTCCATTGTGCCAGATTGCCTTCCTACCCATATTGTATTCACATTATGGAGCTTTGCTGCTTCTGATCGAATCTTTCTTGAGTCACAAGAGTGTCTGTGAGATCATAATTCTAAATTTCATCTTAATCCTAATTTGTAAAAAAAAATCTATGTCATTTGTGTGATGAGCTCATACCCTAATTCCCACAGAAAGAGACTTGAGGTTTAGCTAAGAAAGTCTTACAGAATTGAGAAAAAAAGGTTCCTTTTACCAGGCACAGCCCCAGGACCATTGCAGTAAGGGGCAGCCACCTCCAGGTTGTGCTGTGCTCCCTCCTGCACCTGCGCTGGATCTTCTCTTGGTTGCAGCAAAGTTGGCCAAGTCACACTGCCTCTCTCTTGATTTCAGGCTGCTCAGCAGCAGCCAACACCTGAAAGTTAAGAAACAGCCTGAAAAAAATGAGAGGATGGTTTTCGTACTTTCTTCTGTGCAAAACTCTGGTGATGTGGAAGTAACGAAAATGCAAACATGAAATAAAGCTATGGATAAGGTAGGAAGAAGGGGAGCCATAGATTAAGAAACACAGAAATTCGGAAGCTTTGAGGGAGACAGAGACAGGGAGAAAAGGAGCTACAGAAAGACGGAGAAGAGAAATTGTCGTGGTTTAACCCGGCAGCCAGCACCTAGGACCCAACAGCTTCTTGCTCACCCCTCCCCTCCCCCCCAGTGGGACCGGGAGGAGAAAAGGCGAGAAAAAACTCCTGGGTTGAGATAAAGACAGTTTAATTAGACAACAAAGTAAATACTAATACTAGTACTCATAACAACACTTCTACTAATAATGATAATAAGAACAATAATGAATAAGCAGAACAAACTATATACAGTACAATTTTCTCACCACCCAACAACTGACTTGCAGTCAGTCCCCAAGCAGTGATCGCAGAACCCGTGGGTTTCCCAGAGCTCAGGAATTTCACAGATTTTGCCAAACTCATGAATTTCACATAACTCCTGAAAGAGACTGAACTCCCGGAAAAGGTTTGAATTCCCAGACAAGAGAGGATTTGAACTCATGGAAAAGAGAAGAACAGATCCCTGCCCCCTAGACAACCCCCATTCCTAAACCAAGCATGACCTCTATGGTATGGAATATTTCTGTTGACCAGTTTGGGCTTCCTGTCTCCCTGTCAACCCTCCCAGCTTCTGCACATCTGCTCGTTAGCTGAGTATGAGAAACTTAAAAAAAGTCCTTGCTTTCATAGCAACAGCTGAAAACGTTAGTGTTAGCAACATTCTTCTGGTACTAAATCCAAACCACTGCAGCTACTCAGAGGAAAATTAACTCTATTGCAGCTGAAACCAGGAGAGAGATAAAAAGGTTTCTGTTCTCTTAACCTGATGACAAACTTTTCTGTCAAAATGTTTCATATCTTGCTAGAGAAATCTAAAGCTTCACTGAAAATCTTAAAGAGGTGCCCAAACATGGGCGAGTTTGATCTCCTGGCATTGTCATCAGTAAGGAACCCTCAGCAACAGCCAAGGAGTTGGAACAGTGAAACTAAAGTACACACAAAATACTCGAAAGACTACAGGAGCTTTTAGAGTTAAATGAAGTTCTTTATCCAGAGCCTTGACCCTAAATAAATTTTACTGACCTTACAAGAATAGGTTTTGGTTTATACTTCTATCCCTGGTATCTGTATCTGGAATTAATCAGGAACAGATTATTAGTCTTTCCCTCCTTTTTCTAGCCTTCTTTCAAGACTGTGATGTTTGGATAAAAATAGAAACGCTATTTTGGGAGCACATCCAAACTCTGCTCTGGAGGGTTTGTCCCAGAGACAAATGTGCATTCAATAGTCTTCTTCCAGCTTGTGAATGAGGCTGCTTAGATTTCTTTCTGAACTCAAGTATTTGCTAAAAAAGAAAAACCAACAAATGTATTCAATTTTATCCTTCATCCCCCTGCCAAGTAATTTTGTCCAGTTTTTGGTTTTGCTAGATCCTCCCTCAAAAAAAAAAAAGGAATTTAATTAAATATAATTTAATGGTTCAACCTGAACTGAAACCAAACAAAAGAACAGAAAAAACAGAAGGCAACACAAACAAAGAAAACCCTACAAAAACTCCTGATTTTCCCAGCTCTACCTTTAAGCCTCATCTCAGCAATGCTCCCATATTGTGTCCATGCTCTGAACAAAATTGTGCTGTGCTTTAGTTCTGAACATAACCATATGTTTTCAGCAACTGCTTTGGTTCCTGAGCACAGTGTACCGTGAATTCCCCACTGGATTGGTGGCATGATTTCCCACCTAGGAATGTCATTCAGTGATTTCAAAGCCTTGCTATGTATAATGCCATTAGCAGGAGGAATGGCATGAATCAACACCATTACAATGAACCTTGTGATCTGGGCTCCAGAGGGGCTTGTTTCACAAAAGCTGAATTTCCAGTAAACCTTGCACTGCATCCCTAATATACATCAAGCAATACAAAGAAAAAATTAATAAAGAAATTCTTATATGTTTTAAGTTTAGTAGAATCACATTAAAAATACATTGAATAGAGCTATTCATTCTAAAAAGACAGTGATAGGCAGCATCAGGTTTTCCCATTTCCGTTCATTTTTATGGAAAATGTTAGCAATTTTCCTATTGCATGGCGTTTTCGATATTAAGTCAAAGAGCCATGATTGGCTTATTACTGCAGGAAACACCAGCATTTGTCTCTATGATTGCAGTAACACTGAGAGATGTCAAAGATGTATGAACATAATACTACCACTTACTAATGTCCAGCTCAGACATTCATTGTATGACTGTAATTTCTTTCGCTTTGCAGTTCTTGAAATTACAAGTGTGAAAACCACCAAGTAAATGAAATAAGCAGGAACAATAGCTGTGAAAATCAGTTTGTTGATTTAGCTGTCCCTTTTGCTGCAGAAACTGTAAATGGAAAAATCCATAGTGTAACTGTTATATGATTCTCATCTACAGGAAGAAGAAAGTTACCTTTCTTGGTAAGAGGAGGGCTTTCTTGGGTGATTTTTGTAGTTCATAAGGCCTGGGAAGGGGAGTGTTAGCAATCACTCTTGCCAATACTATTTGTGATATTGGTTATGGAGCACACTGGCAGTGCTCAAGCATTTGTAATGTTTGGTACATTTCACATTCAGCATTTCACATTTCTTTCGTAATCTATGTGATGAGCATGTTACTACATAATCTCTTGTCTTTTTTATTTTCTTGTTATTTTTTCGTTAATTGAGTGTGCTCAGCACCTCAGACTCAGCTGTAATGAAATTCAGCAATGCCTCCACGCAGAACCATGACACAGTAGGACTAGTTTCGGCTAGGAAAGGGTACTGATAGTAACACCCTGAAAAGAAACCTTGGTTTTATTTTCTTTCCTCTCCTTTCAATCCACACTCACCTACATACTGGAATGATGAGGTGAGGATTACCATGACAAGTACAGCTTCACAGGCGATCACGGCAACACATTTCTGACTGCAGTCCCAGGGCCAGACGTAAGCATGTTCGAAATCATGCACCACAAACACACATTGTTTGTCTTCCCTCTTATCAGGAAATTCTAGCACATTTCTATAATTTTACTCTGTAAATTCTTTTTGAAATGTTCTACCTTCCTGCAGTGCTTGAATTCCCTCTGTAGACAGGTTGATACTTTATGCGGCTTGTTTGTTTATTTGTTTTTTGCTCTGGTGCCCATTTTAAAATAGCCCCTATTACTTTTGCATTTGTTGTGAAGTTATGATTCCTTTTTAACTCACTTTATAGTGCTGTCATTTTGTGGGTATATTTTCTCCAGTTCCTGTAGTTGCTGTTTCTTTTGTTTCCTCATACTTAATATTCTAAGTGTGGGTATTATCAGTGGAGCAATCTGTGACAGTCAAGCACTACAGTGAGGACACAGATAGATGTCAGTCATTTAAATTTAATATCTTTCTATATAAAATGACAACTGATGAAGAACTCAAATGAAGCAGATGATACCCAAAGAAGCGAAGACAAACTTCATTCAAGACTAACAGTGTTGTGAAATAGAAGAAAAAAAAAGTGTGCATGTACGTGTATTTCAATTTATGCTCATTTTATACATATATATACATATGGTATTTGAAAGAGAGACGGCAATATTCGTGGATTATAATTAAATGTTTGTATTTTTGCATAGAATAAATATAATAAAAATACTTCCTAAATCTAGATAGATTAGACTTTGCTGCTGAAATGCTGGTAGGCTTACAAAGAGCAATATTAACACAGGTAATGGATTTCATGCTGTGCTCTGGTACATCAGGGAGAGCTACTTATAGCTGTTACTGGTTGAAAGAAAGATAAAGATTCCTCTTTTCTAAATAGGAATCCCTGCCTCCAGTGAAGTAGGATTCTCAGCTTCACTTGAAAAGAAAGTGCCAAATTCTGCCAGATATGGGGAGAGGTGATTTCAGTGGGAGTTTGCTCAGATTTAGGGGAGGAAGGATTAGAATTTGACCCCATCTTACTTAAAAGATTCAATTTTAAAGTAACTGCTGGAGACAAATTGATGATTCAGCAATTGCTTTATCAACACCACAAGCCTGCTTTTAAACTTATGCTTTCTCCTTTATCGGTCTTACTCTGAGTCTGTGATTTGCTTTGCATTACCTATCTGTCCTTAAGATTTGGTTTGCTTCTTAGGCCAGTGCAATCTGACTTTTCGAATGTCAAAGGTTTAAAACTTCCAAAGGTTAATGAAAATTTTCTGAATCCCTTTCTAAATATCAAATAAAGTTCCCTGAAGTCAGCTGTGCCAAATATTATTCCCTGCTTTTATAGGAGAATCACTTGGGAGGAGGAAAGTTCTTGGCAGGAAGCTTTTGGGGTAAGGAAAAGTTCATCAGAGAACAAGAACAAAGCTGTCAACATATGGGGAGATAATTTAATCACACATGCAGTTGCACAATAAGAAAGTCCATAAAGTGGCAGGCAGCACTAGACAAGGTTTGGGATGTCTCTGTAACATTAAATATTTGGATTATATTTAATGCAAAGGCAGAATTCCTTCAAGGAGGTGCAAAAATTGTTCTCAGGTGGTAAAACCCATATCAGGAAAAACTAGAAAGGCAAAGCCTACACCATTTACTTCTTGGTATGTCTTTTGTAGTCAATTCCCCATTCCCGCAGAAAACCAGGAGTTGTGATTTTCCAGAGCAACAGGTTGTCTTAAATATGTGTTGGTTTGGGAGGATCCAGAAAATAAGTTATTTCATTAACTACAGTGTGACTCTGTTTTCTCGGCTTCTTTACAGACTCCCTCCTTTCTGGTGAAAGCACCATAAGCAGAATTCGAAGGGCCTCAGGGACTGAGTAGTTCTCAGCTCATCTGCAAGAGCCCCAGGCTGGAAGAAAAGCAAAGAGCCACAGGCAGATCTGTGGGCAGATGAATCAGGCAAATGCTTACCTAAACCACTTCCAGGAAATCAATGTTTTGGGGCCTATCACCATTTCATGTTATTTAAAGCAGAGCTGGCTTATCCAAAAGATTTAATTGTAATGACAAATGAAAATAGCACTAGATGAATCAATACAAACCCTACTCTGTATTCCCTGCAAAAGTGTTTTTTATTAGTTTGGGGAGTATGGAAGGAAGCAGTCTTCAGCCTGTAAGTAATTATTGTGACAGTTCTTGTTTATTATTTTCATTTCTCAACTTTTTATTCAAGCCCACTTTATAGCCCTATAAAGTTTGATAAAACTGTGTTCGGTGCTTTATCTAAATATTGATCAGCATGTTTATAGGGAAATTATTGTGCCTTCTGCTTGAACAGCAAGAAGTAACAAATTAAGCATTAAAAAAGAAACTTTACATGCTGAGTCCCATTTCTTTTCATAATCTATAATCCATTACTTTTCTACAATTAATTTGCCTAAATGTGCCCAGTACTTTTATCACTTATCTACAGTTCTACTAGAGCCTGATTCAAGTTATACATTTTTTAGTGGATAAGCAAAATAACAGTAGCAATTACTATACATTAGTCTGATTGGAAACAGAGGTGAGGAGACCTCTGCCTAGTGAAGTGAAATTCAAGCCTGATATAACTCAAGAGAAAATGGACTTGACATTTTCAGTCTAGTAACTAATGCCAGGACTGACTTCATTTTGTCAGTCTTATTCATGTTAGTCTTCCTCCTGCAGCTTTGTTCTTAAATTCTTATTCATGTCTGTGGTTCATTGATAAAGCATCACTCATACACAAAAAAAAATTTAGTACCGTTGACTTGGACAAGTTTTCTTTCTTCCTTCACTGTAAAGAATGGGTCAGAAAAGGCATTGAGAACCACTGATATACAGTATTACGTCAGTGCTTTTCACCGAGTACACGTGGCTTAAATATACGTTGTTTTATTTTGCTACAATTTGCCTGCATCTGAACCAATTTCTTTCAAGAATGTAAGGGATATGTTTGACTCTTCAATAAAACCAAATAAATTTCACAAATGCTTTCTTCACTTGAAGCACTGTTTTTCAACCTTGGCTTTATTAGAATCTCCGTAGAAGAAATGTGGGAATTACCCATCTGCAATATCACTGCTGCACATAGAAGTCCCTGGAGAATTCAGTGCATAAGATGGAGTAACTGTTTTCTCATTACCTTTGTAGATCCTTTAATTCTGAACTTTTAGTATAAATGTACGACACTGGTAAGGTCACTGCTTTATTAAATAGTTCAGTGATGCGATCTAAGCTTTCTCATAACCCAGGGCTAACCGTGAAGAACATGGCAAGATGTCCTCTGCACATAAATTGGGCTTTTAAAATATCTGTGGTATTGACTATTTAAAGCAACAAACTGGCACTACCTATATGCAACATGAGCAATGGACAAAAAGATGCCTTTTGAAACATTTTTGTCCAAGTTTTTTTAAAAATAAAAATTAAAAAATTAGTTTAGGAAGGCTGGTGCAAACTATTCTACTTACCTGACTATAAAATGTTTAAATTTAGAATTTGACTATTCTTTTAGGTATTTTCTTTCACATATAAAAGTTGTATCAATTGGCTCATTTGCACTTTTAGAAAGCTTCCTCTGCTCTACTAATAGATGCTATAAATAATTTAGAGCAACACTGTTTATACAGTCTTGTTGTTCCTTTTCCCCTTGGAAACTAATAAACTATTTTTCTTACCTCACTCTCTCCTCATTGCAGATGTGTTAGTTACATTATGCAGCCAATATTTCACCTGAAATCAGAAAGAAAGCTAAACCAGAAATTTTAAATAGGTAAGCGAAACTGCAGATAGATGTATCATCTTTCTACTCGGATTGGACAAGCCGTTTATCATAGACTTATAGAATGGTTTGCATTGGAAGTGTCCTTAAAGATCATCTAGTCCACCCCCCCTGCCATAGGCAGGGACATCTTCCACTAAACCAGGTTGCTCAGAGCCTTGTCCAACCTGACCTTGAAAGTTGCCAGGGATGGGGCATCTACCACCTCACTGAGCAACATGTGCCAGTGTTTCACCACCCTCATTGTAAAAAATTCCTACCTTATATCTAGTCTAAATCTACCCTCTTTCGGTTTTAAACCATTAGTCCTTGTCCTATTGCAACAGGCCCTGCTAAAACCCTGTCCCCGTCTTTCTTATAAGCCTTCTTTAAGTACTGAAAGGCCAGAATAATATCTCCCTGGAGCCTTCTCTTCTCCAGGCTGAACAATCTTAACTCTCTCAGCCTTTCTTCATAGGAGAGGTGTTTCAGCCCCTCTGATCGTTTAGGTGAATCTAGCATCTTTGAAGCGGTCACAGCATTGCTACCCACTTTTGCAGACTCATGCAGCTACAAGGGACCAGAGAAGTTCTTCTGGACTGACCTTTTACATACCAGCAGCTCTTGTATCCCAGTGGAGTCCAGCAACGACCTATGCTGGGTAATGCAGACAATTCTGAGCAGCATTCCTTACCTGACACCAAGAGACAGCAGCTCTTCGTCTCTTCATCACTTTGTTCCACTGGTTAATCACCCTGACTGTTAAAAATGTGTAGCTTATTCCCTAATACAAATTTGTTTTTTAACTGCTAGCCATCATTTCTTGTTTCTGTCATTCCTTACTAAAGAGCTCTTCGTATAGTCTTCTGTCCTGGGTTTGCCCAGGACGGGGTTAATTTTCACCAGAATCCAGGAAGGGGCACAGCCGGGTGGGCTGACCCAACCCCAACCTGGCCAAACAGAGCCGGGTATTCCATACCCTGTGCCCTCATGTTGGGTTCCGGGGGGGCGGGGGGCCGCGGCGGGAACGCACTCGCGGCTCGGGAGGGCACAGTGGCGGTGCGGTCCGAGAGCGCGGATCTGTTCTGCGGGCTCTGTTCTGCGGGTTTGTTCTGTGTAATCCCCTTTTCTGTATCGTTGTTGTTCCTGTTCCCTCTGTTTGCTGTTCTGTTAAACTGCCCTTATACCGACCCACCAGTTTCTGCCTGTTTCTTTTCATTCTCCTCCGCACCCCGGCGGGGGGAGGGTCGGCCGCGTGGCGCTTTTGTTGCCAGCTGCAACCGAAACCAAAACATCTTCCCCTGAAAGAACCCTGTTTACTCCAGTTATGTTGTCTCTCAGTCATGTTCTCAGTTAACTAAGCAGACCGAGTTTCTACGGAACCCTCTCTAATTTGAGAACTGGTCTTATGGCACTCTCCTCTGTATGCCAAATTTTTCAGCAAACTCAGAAAAGTGTTTTCCTGTGGGTGTTTAGTCCAGAGACCCAAGCAGTGGACAACAAACCAAAAGTTGGTCCTCATGAAGGAAGGGGTTAAAGGGATTTTAATAGAAGTGGCATTACCTAATAGTTGCTGTGCATTTAAAAAACTGATAGTGCTTATCTATTGTCTAAATTAACTGAAGCAGAGAGACTTGCATCTCCATACAACGGGGTTAGGTCCTGATAGGGGCTGGGAGTCGCCTAGAACCGGTCAAGACCGACCCTGCTCTATAGATGGGAGCCAGAAGAGAACTGAGTTTGCGCAGAAACAAAGGTCAATCAGCGGACACCGTGATGAAGAAGATGGGCCTTCATCTTGGGACCCGCAATGACCACCACTAGAAGGCACTATGCAAGCGCAGCTGGGAGGAGTCTATGGAAATTACTTCTTGGAACGAATTATAATATGGAAATTATTTCTTGGAACTGATTTTGATATGCAATGAGGATAGATGCATATATATAGGTGTATTGGGAAATCTAATGTATATGTAATATTTGATTGTATAAATTGAAGGGACACGTTGCTGCTCGGCGCGCACGACTTTGGAGGGACTAACGCCTGTGCTGCCCAGCGCCGAATAAACATACCTACTTTACAGTCCTACAGATTGTGGAGTCTGCTTTCCGCACATCACTCAGTCTCACAGACTTTGTGTCCTAAAACAAGCCAAGACAGGGATGTAGCAGCAGAGGGCAAGTGCAAGGAGCCAGCGGGGTGCCTGAGCCAGCATGACAAGCAGTTGTTTCAGCACACCCAGATATTAACTTGACAAGTTTTTTTGTAGGCATCATGGCAAAGGAGAGCTTTAATGAGGGATTTCAAGGAGAATAATGATGTAGCTTCACAGATGTTTACAGGCAGCTTCACCCAAGCATCAGTAATTAGCACTGACAATACTTACTCTCTTCGATGGGCGTGGAGGTTTTGAGGGGTGTCTGAATGAGCTAGCTTGAGTACCCTAGGCAGCAGACAAACAGTGTGACAGTATATGCTGCAAACATACCCAGCTTCGCCACATAGTTAATTAACCAAGCTGCAGTATCACATCACGCTGTTTCCAATAGTTGGCAGTCTTGTTCAGAGGTATCAGAGCCATCTCTCTGCGTGGCAGTGTACTGATGCTGTGTGGAGATTCCCTGGAATGACTGTAGGATAGTGAAGTATGGTAGGATTGTTTTATTTACTTTCCTCTGCATCTGGAAGTTTCTTTATAATACATTGCCTTTTCTGGGTCATATTTAAGAATGGGAAATAGCATATTGATTTTGTCTTGCCAGTGAAGAAATGTGAACCTGTCAACATCTATGGTCGTTCCATCCAGAAGGCTGATCCTCCATCTCTCTGCCAACTGTAATGTGCTGAAAAAATAGTTTTATTGGAGCGACAGAAAAAAAATATTTTGGACAATTAATCAACATTCAGTCTGGCTGTAACAGTTCAACAGTATGTAATAAAATTGCTTTTTCTTTTTACCCAGAAGTATTCCCTTCTAGTCTGAAACTTAAATCATTTTGGCAGCAAGCTCTGGGCAGCTGTGTAGCCACAATCAGTTCAAGCTAGTATCAAAATCTTAAGCAAATATGATTTTAAACAATCTTGTGGGAATTTCTTTTCTAACTAATTGTTCTGCATTTTGGATTGGTCTGTATCCAGTCTAAGTCTTTATGTCCAAATGTCATGGCTCGACACTCTCTCTGTCTGCTGATAGTGAACTATATCAAAATTCAGCCACCAAACAACATAGAAGTTCAGAAAATTTCACATAAAGGCCTGAGTCCCTTGTTGCAGTTTGGAATCTTCTCCGATTTCTACATAAAAATATGAAATTTCAGAAATGACTGTTGTCCTCGCTGTCTCTGAATAGTTTTTTTAAGCTGCTGACTATCACTGTAGACAAGAAGAAATCTTAGGTTTTATCCCTAGAGGGTTACTCTTCATATTCAAATCAGTTTCAAACCTTAGCTCAGAGACTCCTGAGAGCTCCTCAGTCTTGTTTCTTCCAGGATAAAGGACTGGGCCTGAGGCCACATTAAGAAGAGGAAAGGCAGAGGGAAGATCCCTACAAGGGCTGCCATACTGCTCTTGTACCATAGAGGCACAAAGGGAGAAGCAAGAGCAAAACATATTTCTTCTGGGCTATCCTTCCCTTGCAGCCACACAGCTATTCCAAAACTCTTCAAATGGCAGCATCTGCTATATGCATGATTTCCAGAGGTCCATCAGAAATGGCCAAGAAATGGGCTGCGGCTGCCATACCCAGAAGGCTGCCTGCCCCGGGCAACTCAGTTTTGCCTATGCCTTCAGCCAGCTCTGCCTACATTTGTGCGGCATGAAAATGCTATCTTTTATCTACGTCATTGAAATATTTATCAGAGCCAAATCTGAATTTGGGGACATAAGAAGAAATACCAGCATCCCCTAATGTGAAAGACTCACTTTAAAGCCTTAAAGCAGAGTTCTGATTTCTTAGAAACTGAGAACTGAACTGTCTGTAGGCATTTTCCAAAGCAGCACTGCAGATCTTCCTCCCACACACATTTCTCCCTAGCTTGAAATCCTATGCCTTTTTGCTCAGAGAGAGCATCTGTATCTTTTGGTCTGATACTGAATATTTTTGGCTCCTGGACCTCACCAGTCTACACAGCTCTTGTGAGATGGTGGATTAGAAGCAAGGCAGCAAAAGGCAGCAACGTACAACTTTTTGAGGACAAGAGAGTACCACAGACTAGTGAACTATTTCAGTCTTAATACAAACAGATTTAAAGCCAAACTGAACCCTTGAGCATGGAAAAAAAGAAGAGAAGTGATTTTATCCATCTTAACTTTTCAAACTATGAAGATCAGATGCTTACTTTTGGACTACATCCTCCCTCTGACTCAGAAATAACCACTGTAACTACATTATACTGTCCTGAGATGTGGAGGCTGATGAAAGAGAAGGTAAGTAATCTGATTGGCTGATGCCTGGTCTTAATTTTCTTAAAATAATTAGGGCAAGATATTAAGAATGCTACTAATTAATAAGAATGACAGAATGATAATCTGTTTCTCTGCATGACTGTGACACTAATCCAATCATAGATCGATTTCTAGAAGAAAATAAACAGCTATCTCTTTACAATGTCTTAGGTCATCAGCTGCTTCTGACATATCTTGCCCTGGGGAGAATATTCTTGGCTGGTATTGCCTAATCATACTTCAAAATTTTGCCTTTTAGCAGACTGTCATCTCTTTAAATCAAGACCTACTATCTATTTAAATCAAGTGTCATTGTACCTTATTTGCTGATAGAAGGAAACAGTAGAGAAAAAGCTCTGAGCTTCCTCCAGGTAACAGAGTTTTAAAGGATGCGTTTAGAGTATAGCTTTGACCAGAGCACCTGACCTCAGCCCCTCTGTCACAAAACTCCCTTTGTTTTCAGTGTAAACACTGCTGATTAAGGAGAGAACTTGTCTACTGATCCATTTAATCTCTGCCAGATCTCTACCCTCTGTCTCTTAATCCATCATTTTTTGAAGTGACACCACTGCTCACCATCTCATCCATTACACAGAATACCTGCTAATGGAAACCTCCCACAGGTCAGACTGAACTTGAAAAACATGGGCATTAGTGAAAATAAAATATATAGAAAAATCTGAAATTGAGAGCTGAGCTAGAGAATGGTAGCTCCCTACTTTTAACCAGCCCAGAGGTCTTCTTTTCACTTACTTCTTGAGACAATTTTACTTTGGTTGTACTTCATTTTCCAGGTGTCAGGGTTAGACACAAATCTAGTTTATCACTAGCGTATTTGTACTTTTATTTGAAACTACTTCATATTAGATGTTTTTAAGTCTAGAGCACGTGTTATTTGTTTAACATTCAAACTGAATTTAGAAAGATGAAGGAAAACATTGCAATGCATTTCGTCCATGCAAACTTAACTAACTGCAAACATATAAACTGTAATAAGTTTAAAAAAATCTTTTGTAAATCAAATTCACTTTCCTCAAAAGAGTATTTGAAAATTAAAGCAAAAGGCCTTTACTCTGGCATGTTATACTGTGCTGTTGTTTTCAATCAACTGTGACTTTCCCTAAAGGAAAAGCCCCAGTTTACACTAAATGCAATATTGCAAGCTTCAGAACCTCTGATATTAGCATGAGTTGAAGAGTGAAGTAGGCAGGAATTGTTTCCTTTCTGGAGATTAACTTGCAAAAATTTTCTCTCTTTTTGCCACATTGAGAAGAGGGAATCTTTTTCCTCTCTATTTTCTTCAAGAAAAAAAATGTCTTTGAAAACCACAATATGGAGGATACCAGCAGCAAGAAGGAAGCAGGCAGACCAGAGTGTGAAAACCATGTACAAAAGCAAAAGAATGTTGAAGCCTCATTTTTTATTACCCTTAGCAGGAAATTAAGTCTGGGCAGTGAGATTGCTTCTCCTTGGTACGTCTCCTAGGTTTCATAGACTGCTTGGTTGGGATGCAAACCAGGCAGGCTAGAGGAAATACAAGAAACTACGGAGAAAACACAGTGGAATAGAATTTCCACTTCCCTGCAGAGGGTAACTAGTTAGTTAAGCTGATGATGGAAGGACTGCAGAGCTTCTGTACTGACTGCCTCGTATTTCTTCTCAAAAGAAAGGCAATAACTGCTAATATTGCTATTAAGGCCCCTCCTAATTAAGTATGTAACATTGAAAAACAATTTCTTGTATGTTTTTTTTTTCTTCCCCAGGAGGACGTAGTTTTATCATATGTAATCAAGAATTTGAATTTCACAAACTGGCGTTCACAAAACTACAGTCCTAATGTGCTATGTGATACAGGGCTGTATGAAGGACAAAATTGTTCTACTTAATTTGAAGATGGAAAAGAATCTACTCATTCCTCTCGTTCCTTCGTATAACACTTAAATATGTTGCCTGCAGAAAGGTTTCTACTTCCTTAGATAAATTTAATTTTACACATGCTGTGGGCTCACTGGGGAAAAACTGCACAGCCTAATAAATCTCACCCTATTCAGTTTTCATATTCTCCTTTCTGTATTGCCAAGTCAATATGTGTATATTTTGCTGTTTCTTTATATGGACTCCCTTGTTACTTTAGTGTTCTTTCCACTTATATTTCAACACTTTCAGAAAACATATTCTTGAGAAAAAAACAGTTTGCAAAGGTAAAAGTTCAACTCAATTTTTCAAAGGCCATTTTTACCCTTCTTGACTGTTACATTTTTTTCTAGGTTTTTGTTAAAACATGAATACTATAGGGTAATTTCTATGCTGGCATTTCACTGGCTATATAAATCTTTAAAGTAATTGTAGAATAAATTATCAAATTACATATAATATCACTCTATATTCTGTATAGGCATCTGTAGCTAAAAATTACAATATAATTACATACACAGAAATGTTTAGTTATCTAGAAAGTATAGCATAGTTGTTATAGCGTTTCTTGAAAACTGATGTATGGAAGAATGTTTTGGTACTTTCAGCACTATGAATCTGGCTATATGTTAATTATCTTTGGAGGTTTTGAATTCAAAAAGATGACAACTGTTTAACCCACACTGGTCTTCATTTTTTTAAAAAATATTTCCTACTTCTAAATTGAGAATGTAGATTAGGCTGGTTTTAAGCACATAGTTAAGAAAAATCCTACCTCCAAAGTAGGGCAAAGGTGCTTATTTAGATTTATTTTCTTCAAATTAAATTCATTCCAGCGAACAGCAAATATTTGTGCAACTGTTCCAAAAGACAACATAATACTTGATCAATTTATGCAACAGCTTCTTACCATAAGAGGCTGCAAACATACATTTCCTCATGCTTTTTATTTTACGTTCATACCTTTGTCTGCTAATACTACTATATATATCAAGTATATCTTACATCATCAGCATGTCTTGATATTAGCCAGTAAAGTGTAAGTAAGTCTGCAGAGAAAGATGAATATGAATTTGCAGTGTTCTTAACTAAACTCCAGATTTCTCTCTTATCGTGATGCTGAGGGAAAGACAATGCGGCTCATCTTGCCAACATTCTCCTCAGCATCAGAAGACAAAGTCTGAAAATCCTCAGATGGGGAGGTGACTGAAACAAAATCTCTCTGGACCTGGGTGAGTTTTCCCAGTAGGCTTAACAGAGTAGGATTAAAGGGAGGCAGCTTTACCACTGCCTGCAGATATGACATTAAAAGAAAACAGTGAGTCTGTGTTATCAGCTCCTACCAATTAACTGTAACTGCATTAGACATTTATTGGATTTTGTTAGTAAACAGTGTAGATAATTTTAAAAGGTTGTGGGAGTACTGTAAAAATTAACCCAAGTTATTAAATCAGACCTAGATGCTGGAGAAATCTTTGGTAGTTTTGGGACACTTGATATTTGACCCAGATCCATTAAGTAGAATTGTTGTGTTAGAAACTCATCAGAGTATAATCTCTGAGACAGAGTTCTCTCCAGTCACAGTCTATAATTACAGCATGGTATCAGGAGTGAAGGCTGAAAAAGAAGAGTGACTTGAGAAACAGTGGAATAGAAGAGGAATAATTGGACAATGTGGAGCATGAATTTAAAAATCTAAAGAGGCTGAAACTCTCCAGGAGTACAGCAGATGACTGAAAAGGTTGAAGTAAGATAATTGTATCTTTGTGAAGCCAAGGGGAAACCCTGAAAAGAAAAAAAGGAATGAGGCAGGTTTTCTCATTTTAATGTTGCAGAGTATGAGATTAATTTAAGTATCAACAGTCAAATGAGAAGAGCAAGGTAGTTAACATATTATGTTACTGAAATTTAACAAGAATTTTAATCTAAGAAGTGGATTCGTTTAGCACGTATTTGAGACTATTGAGACAAATAGACTGTTCTGAAAGCTTCGACAAATCTTTAACCTGTGATTAGACTGTAATATGTACCAGAAACCTGTCAAAACCTGTAAGAAAAGCACTACTTAAAAAAAAGGCATTAGATTTACATATTGGATTAGATTTAGAAAAACAATGTAATGATGCCAGGCTGCATAAAAGATTAGATGATAATGTTAGAGGGAAAATAATTTCTTGCAGGTATTTCTGAGACCATAAAAATGACCAGAACAGATCAGAAAACTAAACAGATGACAACACAAATCCTAATCAGAATAAGAGAATAAGAAGCATAATGAAAGTACAGACTTCAGTTACACTCAGCCTTTCAGCAGAATCACTGTTTTCAAGGGACGCTAAAACTTGACATAAAAGGACTGAAATTACCTAAGAAAAAAAGAGATTTTAAAAAAGAAGAATAGTGCATATTTCAACGACACCTTTGGGTTATTCTGAAAATTAGAGAAGTCCTCATTCCATATACATCCATTGCTTGTAGACAAGTTCATGTGATATCTAAAAATACAAGAAAAGATTTTAAATTTAAATCATAGTCTTATTTACAGGTGTGGATAGGAAATGTTCAAGTAAGTCACAAGAGGAATTCTTCCTATTGAGGGATAAAAAAGGCAGAACAAAATCTTGAAAAGACAGAGTTTGAATTGGTGCATGAGGTGGAGCACGTATTTAAGCGCTGAAAGCGTGTCAGACCCTAAATCTCGCTGAGGGAGGTTATAGTGCAGAGGTAGAAGGCTGAGAAGATGGAAAGTAAAAATGACAAAGAAAAAGCAGGACTGAGTGAAACTACAGAACAAAAAAAGGTGTCACAGGAGAATTTAGGGGTGGGGTAACCACAAGGAAAAAGCCACAGCACACTGTCCCATAAAATTCAAAATTTATTTACTAACCAGGATGGGTACAGTGGGTGGGTAGCAATGTCAACAACACACGCACACTCATGCACATGCTGTAGAGATACCCCCCCACCAACCAAGGCCTCAGGTCCGGCTGTGAACGTCACAGCGGCCTCAAGGCAGCGGGAGTTTCCACAGCTGCACAAAGTGCCCAAGCCCTGCCTGGTGTACTGGGTTTCACACAGTGCTTCCACCTTGGGTTCACCCCTCTGAGGTGTGCTCGGCTCCTGGGGAGGTCTTCCTATCAGGGGGCTGTTGACTTACCTGTTTATTGCTTTCTAACTTAGATGGTCAGCCTAACTTTCCAAAGGCCTAGCTGTTCTGTCACCCCAGAAGAAATACCTTTGACTTTCTCTACATTTGAAGCCAGCTAGCTGTTTCTATGTGGCTTTCTCTTACCTTCTGATATCACACCCTAATTATGTGTTATGAGGATGTAGTGTCCTTAAGAACCTCTTTGTGTTCTTGGTTTCTTCCCTATACACACCTAAGCCATTAAAGGTGGGCAGATGTAGTTCAGAGGTTCTGGATAAGGTTCCCCCATAACGATTATTTGTGCTTGGCTTACTTTCCCAGCACATACCATAATCATCATAATGAATAAGAACTGGGCAGATGTAGTCAAGGTCTCACTTAAGCGATTCATGCTTTCAGGTAGACTTCAATACATCACACAAAGGAAAAACTATATTCTTAGCAAGCTGAGAAGTTCTGTAAATAAAATGCTAATATAATACTGTCTCTTCTAAAAAATGGCATCACATCAGAGTGAGATTCAAAAATGTTATACATATTGCAGATAAGAACAAGGAAACTTTATAAATGGTCCAGAGTTCACATAGATGTTTTTCTATGTGCTGGAAAATACATATTGATTTTGGATTATTATTCCCACTTAGCAGAAGAATAAAGAATAAATATCGCAACCATTACAAATTTGATTTCATGTACAAATCAATATTTGCAAGAAATGGCACATAAGCCACAGTACTGATATACAATAAACAAGTTTTAACACTTTGCAAAGGTTTATTATTTCGGGTATATTTTTTCAGATCCAAGATAGACAGTCAAATAGAAAAAAAATATTATAAATCAAAATTATTTGAAGGATTTTTAAAAGCCTGCCTTACTAGCTCAGATATGTACTTGGTCCTCTTAAGTTATAGGACTGTACTTCTTGAATCTAAATTCTCAATGGCCTGATGTTATTTAGAAAAGGAAAGGAAAAATTTAGCCAATGCTATTAAAAGTAGGAGTATTGTGAACTCCTGTAAAGCATTACGAAAACAACAAACAGAAAGTTCTAATAGGTTAAATGTGTCATGTCGCAGCTATCCAACAACACACGTTCATACACCTAAATGTGGCATTTTTTCCCATGAAGCCTCCCATTTTTTTTAATGTAGTTAGACACCAGTGTCTGATCTCAGAGGGAAACAGGAAGAACAGAGCCAAGGTGAAGAAGTTCAGGCAGAAGAGCAGCCTGCAGGCTGGGTGTTACCAAGGGAAAGGTCTAAGCAGAGCAATGCAGGGACCGAGCACAGCTCTGTAGAGATTTAAATACATCCAGCGCCTCAGAGATCTCAAAGCTATAAGGTACCAACTCACAGACTGGCTGAAAATACAAGTACCTATTGTATTATGTATTGACTCTACATGTATTATATGTGTACATTTTTTTCCTCTGGAAGGGGAAGTTGTGAGATTATGTGCCCCTTAAGAAGGTCTTAGCATCTTGATTAAGTAATCTGACTAATAGTTCTGAAGAGAGAGGAGAATTGCTTTTTATATTCAATGTAAATTCCTGTCTTTTAGGAAGGTTTATATGGAAATTATGTTTGTATTATTAAAACATTATAAAAATATAACTAGAGTTTTTTTCCTAATTTCTGCAACCTAGCCATTTTAAAAAAATGAATATGTAATCAAAGACATTAAAAATGGACTATAATTATTTTATTGTAACTGCAATAAAACAATTCAAGAGACTCAAAATATATGCAAACAATACATGGAGCAGAAACACAGATACCTGACATAATTGTCAGGCTGCATCAAAATGGAACTGCAGGGATGCACTAAGAGCAGAACACCCTGCCAGCAGCCACAGTGTGCAGCCACCGTCCCCAAAACTTTGCTTTCACAGCACACCACCTCCTGCAGATGAGAGTAGGTGGAGATAAGGTGACATGAATGGCCAAAATGGGAAGAAAGACTGCTATAAGAGCAAATGTGAAACTTCCCATTGGAAGTTCCCATTGGATTTGGCCAGAGTCCTGCATTTCTAGCTCTGGTTCTTTGATACCAAAACAGAGACTGAAAAGTCCATTTTCTCCCTCAGAATCTGTGGTCCTTCAACCAGCACTTGCTAACTGAGGTACTTACGGTCACCCCAGAGAAGCTTGCCTTTCCCAAGCGTATATACAGGGTGCTGTAAAGACTGATGTTTCTAAAGCTAAGATCTGAGCACAGAGTAAGCTGTATATTATGTCCTTAGCTACTGAATTATTTCTGAGTAGTACTGAACTCAGAGTTGAAGAGGTCAAGCTTTGGGAAACTCCAAATAGCTTAAGTTATCCACTGACAAGTTCAGTCTTACTTAAAATGCAAGTGAAGTTACTATATACAATGCAGGAACTATACAGGGCCTTCAGCTTTTATACACTGTAATTTCCTGAAAGTAAGGACTGTTCAAATACCCATACACAAGGTGGTGTTTTTTTAATCCTTTAAAAAGTTCCATTGTTAGGCCTAAAATTGTTCAGAAATGTTTTTCCTTTAAGCAATTTCTAATGGCTGTCACTATCATTTAAAGTCTTCTATGGAATCTCTCAGGTAAGGTATGGCTGCCTAAATTACTTTGGACCTAATTTTAGATAAACTGCTGTAGCACGTGTTGAATAAATGCATGAGTAAGCAAAGAAAAGCAAAACAGATATTTAACATTTGTGACTGGTGTTATCTTTCCAGAGTATTTGAATAGAAGTACTTTGGGTTTGTTAATTAGGTTCCACACAAAAAATTCATGTTCAAAGACATTACATTGCATTCATCATCTCTCTACAAGGCTTGTCATTGCATTACCACTGGCTAAAAAAACAACTTAATGCAGATCAATGCCAGATGCATTTCTCTACAAGACACTCTCATCCCTTGGCACAATAATGGCAAGTATGAGGGGAACTCTCAGGATGAGCATACATTTAAGCCAAGATTATTTTGCTGGGGGAAAAAAAATACTCAAAAAAAATGATGCTATGTTAGAGAAATTTAATTAGTCTACAGCGATACATATTGAAGTTGTACCTGTGTGCTGGTCTTTTTTGTTAATAAAAATTTGAGGAGATTGTTCCATGGCAACTGTGTTTTTCAGTCTGTTCTGTTAACTTTAAAAAAAATGCAGCAATAATAAAATGTTCTGGTGTTAAAAATTTAATTTGAGGAAGGAGAGGAAGAGCCAAGCCAGTGCACAGAAACATTGAACTCTGAGGTCGTTGCACACTCAGAGGTTCCCTGAACTGTCACCGTGAGTTAGAGGATCAAGTATTCAGCCTAAGGTTCCTGTGGCACAGAAAAAGTATGTTCCTAGACCAAGCATGTATACCATAACAGGTTACTATAAAGGACTCTCTGCTTTAGTTACAGGCTCACAGATAGATATTATTCCCCTTATTTTCATTGTCAGTTTAATTTCACCCTTTATTTTATCCAGTTGGAACCACAAGAATCACATCATTTGTACTGGAAATCACAGTACAACTTCCAACTCTACCTAACTTTCACCAGCCACTGAAAATTGGGTTTTAGAGCTATAATTCTGCTTGGCCAAATTCCTTTGAAATCAATGGGATTTTCAGAGCAGAGTGGCTGACAGATGGGGCCCCTAATCAATAGAAGGAGCAAATTCTGAATACAGATTAAAGGTACAAATATCATAGGTCACAAGATGAACAATATTAAATACTCTGCACCAGGCATTTTTTTAATGTATCAAATGTACCTAAAAAATCAATTAAAAGAAAAAAAGTGCCTTCTATAAATAAGCAACAGCTGACTGGCTAAGCCATGTCTTTTATTTGGCTGAACTGAACTGCAGTTCAGCTCACACTGTACACTGATGGGTCATGGGAGTGACACAAAACTCACCTTCTAACTCCTTGTCATGAGCTGGTTTCTGATCATTATCAATTTAAGCCTCCTGAAAGCTGCTGTGATGCTGGTTGCCAGTGGCAGCACAGCTTTTCATGCCAGCTCCAGATGAGCAAGGCTGGGGGAAGATGTACTTGTGTCCTTTCAGCCTGTCTCGTGATGAGAGCAGAGGATAAGGAGGGAAAAGGCTCAGCAGGGGAGAAGTACGCTCTACACTGAGAGAAGACTGCTTTCATCCACACCTTGTTGTCACAGTGCTTCTGTGAATACCCCTAATGCCAAATGGTGTCCCAGCAACACTGTCCCTTCTTTGGAGCATCCTTCTGGGTGTACTGAGTGCAGTCCAGCAGGGATGCAACAGAAATTCTCTCTCTGACAGGTTATCTCCAGCAATGTGGATGACTGGCATCAGTGACAACACTGCTCGGAGCAGTCGAGCTCCAGCACCCTGTACTCTGCAACACCAAGGGACATGCCATGCCCCAGCCACCCACCCATGGATATCTTAGGGCTATTAGGGTCATACCCAAACTCATCGGACACTAATCAAGGGTCCTGTGGGATGACCAGTCTTTTGCAGTCTCCCAGGCTGAAAAACTATTGCTGTTCTTGCATGTATTGAAAAATACATATTAGGCGATCTTGTAATCATCCAGCTGGGAATTCCCATAGCACCAGAATGGGCTTTTTTACAAGTAGAAAGATGCCAGTTTTGCAAACAGCCGCCTATTTACTTTGATGTTTTTATTAATAACACATTGAGATCAATGAGGAATATTACTTCTTACACATATAGTTATCATGGGTGTTTATAGTGGACAAGCAAGTGTGCCTCTTGAGTACATTACATCTCTACAGTATTTCCCAAGGATATATCAGGTTGTAATATGTTGTAAAGCCACAGAAAGTCTCCGATTACAGCGATCGTTGATCTGTGGACTCCAGCCTGCTGTGCCATCATCTGTAATAACCGTTTTTTGCAAGCTCCAGAGAGACAGCACTACCAGCCTCTGGAACCAGGGTGAAGTCTCCCTGCCACACCTGATTCAAGCTACTGACAGTACAATCAAAGTAACATTTTGCGTCTTGCAATCATTTGCCAAGTTTTGTTCATGTGGGTTGAAACCGTCCCATGATTCCAACCAAGGAAGCAAGTGGTGTGCATCTGTAACGCTGTAGCCTTCTGAGCTGTGGATGCAGGGCCTGTGCCCCTGGCTACACAGTCAAGCCCTGGGAGTTTCAAAGAACGTCTCGTCCCAGACTGTGGCTGGTGTGGAGCTGAGCCAGCTGGGGCTTTCACCTTGACTAAACTTTGGAGCAAGTTGTAAGAGCAATATAGACAGCTGGCACACGCTTTGTATGGAGTTGTATTGTAGGTATACACGAGGGTTGCACAGACAAAGAGGATGACAGAGAAGTGTTATGGCAAGGCGTGTGGATAAGAGGCGTCCTTAAGAGCACTCCTGGAAGTAAGCATGACTTAAGCTTTCCACAAGCATGTTGGCAGCCTGCAGTGCAGGTGTTGATGGAGGTCCCTACGCCTGGTGCTCTCAGAGGGGACGCCTCAGGGAACAGCGTAGCACAGCATGGTACCTGTGGCCAATCCCACCTGTGTAGAAGCCATGCTCTGGCAGATTAAGGCACTTCATGAACAGAGTGTTATGGTGCCACAAAACATTCCACTCTCAGTGTAGCCATAGGGAGCGTACCATAATGGGCACTCATATAAGAAAAGACTTTCTCTGACAAGCTGATCAGATCCCCCGTGGGTGGTTGGAGTCTGATTTATCACTCTCTGATGCTCTTGCTTTGTAACATGCAGCTTTAATTTAGAACAGTTTAATTCCACATGGAAAACCAGTGCAATACAGAAATAAATGAAGTGCTCTGTATTTACATAAAGACCAATATCCTCAGCCAGCGAAAACTGGAGTGGTTCTGCTGAAGTCAATGGAGTTGTACGATTTACACTAGCTCAAGGTCTGCTCTAATAGTTTAGAAATAATGGTCTAAAGCCTCAGATAATGTATTCCAGAACATCTCCGTCAGTCGTACATTGACTGAGGATCTGACCTTTTATTGAAATGAATATGCTAGAAATCCCATTTGGTTTGTTTAAAACATTGAAAAACAGTAACCAGGTTGTCGATCCGTATGCTCCTAACCCAGAGGCACAGTAGTTCAGATGCTGCATGCTATGTGGCTGTCGTTCGTGTATGTTTGTACCCAGCAACACAGCAAAGGTATTTCAGAGCAGTGACAGAATGGGTAGTAAGGAAGTAAAACTGCCCTATGGCAATGCCTCATCGTGCTTCTTGCATTTTGCCAAATTTCATAGTGAATGTTGCATATGGATTTTGCCCTCTGGAGCATGAGGTCTCATTTTCAGTGATTTGTTTTGTTTTTTTTCTTTAGCTTCAGGAAGTATTTCTTATGTCTCAGGTGCTTAATAAAGGATAAGGAAAAAGAAATCTGCAAATATGGAATTGAAGGTCCAGTGAATTTTGTAAGCTTTTGGCATTTTTTGAGGTTTCTTGCTTTAGCTTAGATTCTGAGCAGAAGGCACTTTACATCATAGGCAGACACACATACACTTTTTCAAACTCTGTAGGTGAGCTACATCTGCACAGAGCTGGGAAAACTAAGTGTCAGCTATCCAGCCCATTCTTCTCCACTCTGTACTCGTTAAATCTCTATGTGTTAAGATGTCTGTTATTACTGAATTAGTGCACAGTCTCTATCAATCCAATAGACACTTTGCAGAAATTCTAGCCATGTTCAGGAATAGCACACAATCTCATGTATACTATCTGCAAATGCTCATGCATGGGGATAAATTCAGATGACTGAGTTCAGGTTTTTTTAAGTCAATGGGATTACTTAAGTGAGCAAATTAACTCATAAATTAAAGGTCTTGACAGTGTTGGATTTTGAATTTGATCTAGGAAATGAAATGCTGACCCCTTAAAGTCAAATAAAGGATTGGGGACATCGGCTTTGGTGGTAATTTTACCACAATGGCAACAAATGGGCAGGTCCAGGTGACAGAAATGCTAGATAAAATAAATGAAGAAGACAATAAGAACATAAATTCAGTGAGGCACGATTGCTATGGTGATCCAGTTAAATCCGGTCAAATGTTCCATTGCTGGTTTTCTTCTTAAGGTAACATACATTCCAGCAAAATAATAGTAGAAGATAATAAAGTCAGAAAAGTCCATAGTAAGGGGTCTTTTGCATCCGTCACAGAATACAGGCGTTTCTAAGAACAGCTGCAGTCAGTGAGAAGTCAATTGAACCTGTGCAGGGCAGCAATTCTAAGGATAAAGAGGCACTGCTAAATGATTTAATCATGAGTAATTACAGCAACAATCTTGCTTATATATGTCAGGGAAATCTGAGTCACTCTATCAGCTTCAGTCAAACTGCACTGATTAACTGACAAAGGAGAAACATACTAGGTCAAAACCATTTAATTTTTTCATGGCTTTGTGGGATATATTTGAATGATTGTTTTCATACCTAAAATCTTCAATGCATTTGAAACCAGAGATGACAGAACCGAGCTGGAAGGTGGTTTTGGAAGAATTAGTAAAACAGACCATATTTTGATCCCATAAAATTTGGGAAGCTTAGAAATCTGCTCTAGTACCTTTTTCTATTGTCAGGAGAAGAAATAGACGAGGCATTGAAATCTCTGAAACTAGTGAATGTCCGTCTTGTGTCTCACAGTTTGACTCAACTTGACGTATCTACACTTCATGCTTGAGTGTAAGCTGGTAGTAATTTTATCTACATTGTACCTGTATAATGTAAAGTTATGATTATGGCATGTTGCATTCCAACTTACTTTGATTCAGTAAGACACAAAATATGGCCATATTATGCATTAACTACTTTAAATTGAGGCTGCTGGGAAGGTAGATTGCATGGAAAATATTTGTCTCCCATCACAGAGATCCAGGTCATCACAAGCCATATCAAATGTCTTACGCCTGATGCTTTGACATGCAGATGCATCTTGGTAGCTGCTTGGAATCCATCTACCAATCAAGTCACACTAGTTTTTAGTAGGCTCTGCTGTATACTATGGAGGGTCACAGCAGTGAGAAAAGAAATAGTAGGAGCATCTTCAACAAGATAAAAGGAGAGCCAGGAACAACGTTACAACATATGTGATATGCACATTTTTGAATGATTCCATTCTCTGCCTTTTTATTGTCTTTTAACAGCACTTGTGTCTGTATTTTTCTTTCATTTCACTGTGTATTTGGTGTTACCTTAGTTTTCATTGCATTTTTTCTCTCAGATTTCCCAAGTAGATTGTAATCAAAAGAAGGCTATTCTGAACTCTTACACTTTTTAAATGCATAGGACATTGAGTGCAGTCTTGCAATTACAAATACATGGGGATGGGCTGCAATCTTGAGTCCGGTCCCACTCTAGCTACTTTTGTCAACAGGAATTTGTTATTAAGAACAAGAATATGCTCCCAGTGACTTTCTGGAAGCATGTTGTTGACACAGACAAGTCCTGGATCTAGAGACCTTACATTTTCCAGACATCAGCAGAAGTCTTGAGACTGAATGAACATGATTTTCCCTGGTTAAACAGCTAGAAGAGACAGTCCTGCAAGTCACTCCTTAGCATGACTGTACCACACTGTCTGAACTTGGTGCTGCAGCCAGGTTACTGGAGGGGGAAAAATACTCTTCTTCCTTCCCAGCCCATCCAGAAAAAAACCCAGCTATGTATAAACTAGCCCCGCCAAAAAACTACAGTTCTGATGAAGTAAGGAAGGAAAACAGAAGAAAAAAAATAAATCAATATACTGAAATCAAAAAGCAAACCATTCTCTTTGTTCTCTGTTCTGTGGGTGCATAATTAGAAGATAATCCCCAATTTTCCTCTTCTTTGACAGGCTGATATGTGTGAGGATTTAGTCTTTAGAGAATGAAAACGTCACACATACCTTTAAGTTTTTCTGTATGTTTCAGTCTGATGTGATTTGATGTCTCACAGGGCTGGTTTAGAATTAACATAGTCATGTTCAATACCTGACCTCCCAGGCACTTGCTGGTGGCCAAAGTGTTCTGTATACTTTCTCTTTTACTGCTGTCTGTCACCATGGAAATAGTAGAGAAAAGTATACTTGAAGAAATTTAAGAAAGAATTTATGTGCTTATGATTTAAATAGGATAGTTATTAAATATAAACAAAAAACAATAAAAGCAAAAGAATTATGACTTTATTTTGTAAAGAGAAAAGGAAGATTCTTATTGATGCTCAGCTTTGGTGGCTGGTTTACATTGATATGTGTGGACATGTCATTTTTTGTTGTTAATGAGCATGACCTACAATTTACTTTGAGTTAGGTAAGTATTCTTCCTAGTACAAAAAGAGATCATTGCTTTTCCCAGTTCTAGTTTACTACACTTAAGATATGTCTTACGTATATGACTAGTAGAAAAATGCATCCTTTACCCTAATAAGCCCTGGCTTTGTGTGTAATTATAACTGTCCAGATTTTGAATCTTATTCATATCATGCCTCTAGCTCAAACCAGAGCTCCAGTCCTGCAAACATATGCCCATGCCTCACTATACATAACCTCACATATGCCTAAATTTACACAGCTAATCTGTGCCACCGAGGACAATTTTTCTGAGAGAAAACTTAAATGTATTCATCAATATTTGGAGGATAAGGGATTCCTACAAATCAGTCCAAGAATGAATGCAACAGTGAATGTAAGACATCTGAAAAGTAAACAATATTTTTAGAAAAGCATGCCTGAGCTATTGTGCAAAAGGCAGACTCACAGAATCTTATCTCACAAAGCATTGCTGACAACGATCATCCAACAACATTAAGTGGAGGGGTCTGCAGGGATGAAGTGCTGTGATTACAAAAAGAAGAGGGGAAAAAGACAAAGATGGGGCAAATCAGATGTGTTATGTTTGGCAAATTGTTTGGAAGCAAGCCCTCTTTTTCTTACTGTCACTGCTGGAATAAATGCAAGACACTGTCATCTGTAACGGTGTTTTCAAGTCTGCAAAAAAAATATTTCCCCACACAGTTGCCAAAATTATTACTTAGGAAGGAAATTGAGGAAACAGCAATAACACAATTAAAACTGTTCACTCTGCACTGACAAATAACAACTAACTAATTGCCATCACTAAGTTCGAACAGAGCAGAGGCTTTTTTTAAACAAAGAGGGCCAGCTCTATCACCGGTTAATGCTGGCCTTGCAAGCCTACTTGCCATTCTCCACTCCTCTCCCTAGGGCCATAGCCAGATGATTTATTTATGCACAGCTTGTTTGCACAACTGGAGGTGCTGAGCTGTGAAAAATTACAGACAAACATTTGGGGGTTTAAATTATGGGCATCTCCTCTAAGGTACCTTAGACATAGTTAACTTTGTGTGAGCTGATTTTCAAAGCTACAGAAAGCTTCTGCTGAGTGTCTGGGGAAGTCATATGTTTTCATCCTATTTCTGCCTTTAAGATTTTTTTGTGTTTGGGACAACAAATTATCTTCTGCCAAGACAGTGTACCTGGAGTGACACATCCTTCCCCAAGGTTTATTTCCCCCCCTTAGGTAAGCAGTAGTTAAAAGCTTTTAGCCTCCAAAGGTTATAAGGGAATTAGTATGAAACAAATCTGTACCTCTGAGTCAAATCCTAAAAGACATATATCCACACAATAAAAGTCATTGATCCTGAATATTCTTTAGGAACTGATACAAAGATCACATTTTTTAAAAAATCTACCTTTTCCAGCAGTCAGTAGTATTGTGGTCATTGCTTTCAGGAACCACCTACCGCATAAAATAGGATGCAAAGAAATGTGCTGAATGTGTCTCGTCATTAGAAACAGTCAATCATTTTTGTATGTGGGTTCACATCTAACTATCTCCAGTTATTACAGGTTTTAGAGCCTGCTCATCATCTCTGCTTCTTTTCTATCCAAGGTGAACAGTAATCCTGAGAAGTCCTCAAAAAACTGTTACACAAAATGCTTGAAAAAGAAGAAGTTCATAGTGCCCATAGAGTGACTATTTAGAGTCACTCTATTTTCCTATTTGCCCATAGAGTGAATATTTAATTATGAATATAGTGATTCAGGCAGAGGCATCTGTCTTCAAAAGGCTTGGGTCCCATTCATTTTGACATTACTCACTTTCCTCTCCACATTCTCTTAGATCATGGGAAGTTTCACACTTAACAATGAAAATTGTACTGCATGGCACATTAAGTTGCTTATATTCTATTAGGTGGTATTGCTTCTCTTTCACCTGTGAAACGTTATACTCTGTTTCCTCACATGGATGCAATAGGTGCCACTAGGAGGAAAATATTGACTCTTATCTCCGCAAATATGTTTCCAAATATTGTGCCTTTGACAAATATACAGCTGAACTAAATTAATATTTCCGACAGAGAAAGTCACAAACTCAATGCCACAAATGCTTACTAAAATGAAAAGTTTGATGCTTACACTTGTGCATAATATACACCATAAAATGGTTGTAAAACTGGGCCTAAAATCTTATGCTTTTGAAAAGATTGCATTGTTCTACCATCAAGGTGCATAAGGGTCAGACCAGAAAAACTTGTAGGTTGTTTGTTAAACCGCTGAGAAAGACTATTGACAATGCAATGAGAGAGAAACTACTCTACTATTGGATGTATTGTGACTGCTATATGGCCAAGTAAAAAAAGTCCATAGCCAACAGTTTAACGCAGTTCCTGGAAATTATGTCAGATCATACTAAATTAATTCAGTCCTTGGTTTTCAAATATATCAGTCAGAAGTAGTCCCAAACTGAAATCATACTTTTGGCTACTGCTTCCTGACTGAATCTATAATACCACAACTGGATATAGCAATATCAAAATTTAGTCTTGCAAGACATCCAGTGTGTACTTGGCGTATCCGGAGTATCTGGAGATACCGACATGGCTTAGATGAGACAATCCGCATCAATCACCAGTTTTAAATAGTGCCACACTAATCAGCCCCCTGATTCTGACACTTTCTTTTAACCTGCTGAGTTATGTTAAAATGATTGCCTGTGGAAACTGCTTAGCATTAGCTTCTACAGGTTATTTCAAGCAACTTGCAAAGATTGGCACTAAACGTAAAAGATGATTACTACAAACTGTGACTTAATGATAGCCTCTCTTCAGAGTAGAAACAAAACAGAATTTGTATGGGTGGTTCTGTCTTACAATTGTTTATACTGGTATTTTTTCAATATATTTACATGGAACAGTAAAAATGAAACTTGACTTGCAGCAGTGTTCAAGTTTGATTGAATAGATGGTGATTGTCATGAAATAGGAGTAACCTGAAATTGAAATGACCCTTTCAATAGGCTGTGACTCTTTGGGTAAAGACAGTTTTGTTTGGATCACTACTTTTCTCTCTAAATCTCACTACTTTATTGCTAGCCTACATAAAGAGACCTCTTTTCAGTAAAGCAATGCCCATAATTACTTTTTAGTGATATGTAATCAAGGAGCTTTTTCACGATTTCTTTTCTCAGTACAGAACTGATCAGAGAATGAAAATTCCATTTCACAACAGATTTTGAGGTTTTTAACATCTGTTTTCCTTCCTGACTGTAATAAAAATCAATTCTAAAAACATTTTCAGAAATAAATTGAATGATTCACACTGTCACCTTGACTCGGTGTTTGAAAGTTCTTTGTTTCTTTATCTGTAGCTCTTTACTTTGAACTTACACAAAAATTTCACAAAATCTTCAGATAAAATCACATTTAAAATAACTCTGTGGCTGTAAAATCTCATATTGTTCTTCTTTTCCTATCCACTTACTCCAGCCCATCCCCAAGAAAAAGTTCAAACATTCTGCTGAAGAACAGAGCTGGCCAGAATTTTTGAGTTAAGTGTTTCATTCCAGTAAAAGGCTGAGTATTGAACACAGATATTTTTATATTGAACAGGACAATAATTATTTTGTACAATCTTCTAGTATTTTATGAGACAAATCTCTATGTGTAAGCTATCTTAACTGAAGATTCTACAGCTTTTAAGTTGATTTCCTTCACAAAAATTTTACCCCAGGAGTCAATACGGGTCCAATCCTTTTCAGCATTCTCATTTATCACCTGGATGATGGGACAGAGTACACCCTCCACGAGTTTGCAGGTGATACAAAAATGGGAGGAGCGGCTGATATGCCAGAAGGTCATGCTATCATCCAGAGGGACCTCGACAGGCTGGAGAAATGGACTGACAGGAACCTCATTAAGATCATCAAGGAGAAGTGCAAAGCCTTGAACCTGGACAGGAATAACCCCAGGTACCAGGACAGGCTGGAGGTAGGAAGGCTTGAAAGCTACTTTGGACAAAAAGCCCTGGGACTCCTGGTGGACACCAAGTTGACCATGAACCAGAAGCATGCCCTAGTGGCAAAGAAGGCCAACGGCCTCCTGGAATCCATTAAGAGAAATGTTGCCAGCAGGTTGAAGGACGTGATCCTTCTACTCTCATCAGCCCTGGTGAGACGCATCTGGGGTGTTGGGTCCACTCCTGGGCCACCAAGTACATGAGAGACATGGAGCTACTGGAGAGAGTCCAGTCAAGGGCCGCTCTATGATTAAGGGATGGGAATGTCTCTCCTACGAGGAAGGGCTGAGAGAGCTAGGACTGCTCAGCCTGGAGAAGAGAAGGCTCAGGGGCATCTTATCAATGTGTGTAAATTCCTGATGGAGGCAAGTAAATAGGAGACAACCAGACTCTTTACAGTGGTGCCCAGTGACAGGACAAGAGGCAACGGGCACAAACTGAAATACAGGAAATTTCATTTAAACACAAGAAACTCTTTACTCATATGGTGGTTGAACACTGGCACAGGTTTCCCAGAGAGGTTGAGAAGTCTCCATACTTAGACATATTCAAACACTGAACAGACACCATTCTGAGCAGCCTGCTCTAAACGATTCATCTCTGAGCAGAGAGGTTTGACCAGGTGATCTCCAGAACTCCCATCCAGCCTCATCTATTGCATTATTCCATGAAAATGAACCAGGATGCATGTCAAATGCAAAGTCAAGTGCATTACTGTGAGAATGTCTCCTAACAAAAGTAAAGCCTGCAAAAACAAGTCCTCCTTGCTTTAATATGACTTTTGTCTGTTTCCCCTGCTGATCTTCAGAATTGTACCCTTTGCTGGAGGTTCAGTTTATGAGTGTTACCCCCTGTGAATCAAGAGCATGTGCTTTTTTCTAACTGACAGGTTGTTATTTAGATTTTCTCAATTAGCTGACCTGTTGCTTCTACCTCTGCAATATCAGCAGATAAATGTTTAGAAAGGAGTCAAGGGGCAGGGAGCTAGAAGCTTTTGCTCATCTTGCTTGTAGGCAGTCAGTTCACCTAGGAGCTGTCATTTGAAGTCAAACCACTGGCTTTACAAAGTGCATGCAATCTCAGAATTGTTTCCTCAGAGGATGCTTCATCTAGCAAACAAATTGGAATGAAGCTTATTCACCTGTGGGCCATCGTAACAACAGTGACAGCTTGGTAGGGCAAGAAACATACAGCCAATTTAATCTGCAACTAACAGGCTGAATCTATTTGGCATGGGAGAGAAAAAAACCACAGCCAACCCAAGAGCTAAGGATTAAAGACAGAAGTGTCTCATAGGAAAAGCTTTTCTTTCTCTGTTTCTAAGAATAGGACCCATTTTTATTTCTGGTGTTTGGGGTTGTTTTTTTTTTTTCCCCTCAAGTGCTCCTGTTTCTTTGCCCCACCGTGCATGCTAAATTGTTTTCCAGCAATGCCTGAAGAGTGTGAACACTCTTTCTTCATTTGCAGGAAGTCAAGATGCATGCAGGTTCCCTCTGGGCTACCTGGAAGGAAAAGGCAGTGGCCTGTGCAATAAGCAGACATCCATAGAAATACTTTAGTCCTTCATGATCCTCCTGGGGAAAAGAAAAGCTTCAGGTTTCTTCAGCCTAGAAGAGAGAGATAGATAGATTCAAGCCTCAGTAGCTCTGTGCTAAATACTACATAGAAAGGGACATGCTCTGGGAAATGCCAAGGGAAAAATAAGGGGAAGGATGAAAATCACTGGGAGAACTGCTATGACTTTATATTTGTCCTGGGCTAAAATTATATGGCTAGTGATGATGACATATTGCTATTTTCTCCAGTCTCTTGCAGAAATCTTGACTAGCATCTAGCAATTCTGTGACCAGCATAACTCTACAGGTATGCTTTCAAATGCTCCTCTTCAGATGTTAACCACTCTAATTCCTCTGGTGGAAAGTCTCCAAGCACTGTTTTGCAGTTATTTCTGGGTAACATGATTTATTATGTTTATTATGAAACTCAGGCTGTGTTTCTTCGGGCGTGAACCAAATAATTGTATTCTAACACATTGAATGGGAGAAGAAGAACATCACCTATGGCATTTGAGCAACCTCATCTAGTGGGAGGTGTCCCTGCCCATGGCAACGGGGTTGGAACTAGGTGATCTATAAGGTCCCTTCTGACCTGAACCATTCTGTGATTCTATGATTTGGGCATGTGGTCTTCTTTGGCACATTGCTTTGGCACCTTTTCGCCAAGGAAGTACACATTACCCTTCTCTATCCTGTCATCAATCCAACAGAACAGGAATTTTCAATTTCAATTTCCTTTCATTTTCCCTGGCTGTCCTTAGACACACCTTTTATAAAGTATAAGGTGCATAATTGCATTTTCCTTGGTTTACTGGCATTTCTTGTCTCACACTGACGTCAAAGGCTGAACATAGCTACAATAGGAGATCCAGTGAGAACTTGATACTGTGCAAACTGGTCCCAGTATGAAGAGGAATCATGGAAAGCATGCTCTGGAGTCATTTGACTCCCTCACAGACTGATGCATGGGAACCTGTAACAAGAAGAGGAAGGTCACAGGTAACGTTTCTGTCTAAGAGGCTCCTAATTGTTTCCATGAAGCCTGGACATTGACTTTCAGAAGTCTTTCTCTCCTCTATGTCTCTTTTCATTGAAGAGGACTGAATGAAATCTCAGTATTACTTCCATAGAAAGGGATCACTCTGCAATCATGTGACTTCTTTGTTTAGATTTGTTCTCTACCTGCTTTTTAATGAACTAAACATTCATCCTTCAAGACTCTGTGGCGTGTTTTACGATACAAATTTCAAGCTTCTGGAATGCATAACATCCCAGCTGCTCTGGTCTGGGCAATCCCATGACCCCACCTGCAACATTAGCTACTTCTGCTGTCTCACTGTGATTTTTCTTTATTCCTCACCGACTTTCCAATATCTGTCATGTTGAATAACAACGCTTTTTGTTATAGCCTTTGTACATATCTCTGTTTTTCTCTCTTATACTACATTTGCTACAATCTAGGATGAGGGCTGTTTGGGGAATGTTATGGGAAACATTTAATTTCCGTTTTTTATATTCATTTGTATGTTTTGCAGATCATATCCCTGAGCTCTCACTGCATATAAAGCTGATATATTTCTGTGGCAATCTGCTTCTATTATGCCTCTTTGAGCTTCTGGAGCATTATATGGAAATACTAATAATATCTGAGTGAAACCTTTAAGTTTTAACAGTATAGGAACCTGCAATAAATCAAAATAAATATCTACTCAATTATGTTCCTCAAAAACTATCTATGGTTTTAAATCAAACAATGCAATTTAGAAGTAAAGTTGTGCCTGATAATAATAATTCAGAAAATACACAGCTTCTTTTTGACTAATAGATATGAATTACCTGTCATTCTAAACCTAATATTAATACTAATATTGGTATCACACCACTGAGATGAACTCCCCGCTCATGAAGTGTTATCATTGCAGACATCTGGCAAATTGGTTGTTAACTTCTAACACAATTGATATGCCTTTTATTATGACAATGTTCTGTTTCAACAAAAGAGAGCCCATTTCCCAGTGACGAACCATTTTAATGATTTTATGTAGAAATGCAGCTAATGAAAAACAATGGCAAGGGCCCTCTGAATTCAGTTTTTTATTCTCCATTCCAGCAGTACTCATTGCAATACCACAAATTTATGTCTTATGAAGATGACACACAGGTACACTTCAGTCTCTGTTTCAGGCTGCCTACCATAAACAGGAAAAATTGCACTAGTATCAGGAGATTGTCCTACAATGCTTGGGTTGTCCAGCAAGTAGAAACATTAGAATAATTTATTCTTTCTATTACATTTGGCATATGCATTACCCAAAGTATTCATCTTTCCCAGTTACTGTTCTCCATTGATATGAGCACCCAAATGAGGAAATGAGAGCCCTAACTTAGCCTAAATTCTAAAATCAGCCTAAAATTACTTCCAGGCTTAAGAATATGCATAAAATACCAGAAGCACAATTGAAACCTCTTATTATCACTGTCACTCTATTATATTTCTTTCTTGATCACCAGCATGTGGCAATTATCAAAAAATACAGTGGAATACATCGGTATAGAAATGTTCATGCTTGATCAGTTCAGTGGTCTATTTGGCTCAGTATCCTGTCTTTATTAGCAGTTAATGACAGATGTTTTCAAAGAAAGTATGAGGATTCTGTGATCCTGTAAGCTGTTTACCAGACAATTTTTTTTCCCATGAATTCTTTCATTTAAAGGGTTCAATTATATACTGAAGTGTGAATATATATGTCTCTTTCCCACCCTACCTTATCTGCCGCAACATGGGAAATGGTTTAACATTCACAGAGAATGGAGATGTCAGGAACTTGGCTACTCTTCAGGCATGGGTAAGAGCCAGGTTTTGATCCCTGTTTCTGAGACACCCTATGTTCGCAAGACACCCTATCTATTGTGCTATGATATTATTATTATTATTATTATTACCATTATTGTTAAGATTCTCATTATCATTTCTATTGTAAAACAACTGATGGGGAGGCACAAGGTGCTGAAACAGATTTATGGCAGTGAGCACCAGTCTGACACTTTCCAGTTGCAGGGTAGATTGCCTAAACTTTTCTTAATACACTTTATGTGTTGACAGAGTTTAAATGCACAGTTAGTTTCCAATAGCTATATCAACAATCTCAAAGAAAGAGATTCTCACAATAATCAGTTTCTGTATGGAAATGCTCTGATTCTAGTATGCAAGAAAAAGCACCAATTGCTATTTTCTCCACCTGTACCATGTTTTTTTCCAGCAGGTGGTTGATAATTAGCCTTGTTATTTATTTCAGCCAATTTAACTGATTCCAAAGTCTGGTTCAGTGATCTGCTCTGCCTTGGATGGCATCCACATGGTTTCAAGATAGAGAGACAGTTGCCACTTTCCAGTCCCACAGGATGGTATCTGATTTTAATTAGCTTTTTAAACATTTTCCTTATTAGGTCAGTATACAGTCTTTATCTTTTTTTTTCAAAACCCTGCAAAGCATTCAGTTTTGGGAACTTGAAACTTAATTTATCAATTTGTTCTAGCATGTCTCACTAGAGAGCTTGCAGGACTGTGAACATGGAGAGAAGGAAAAAAACAGCCCTGCATGATGATAAACTCCAGCACTTTGCTGAATGGGCTTGTAAACGCAATAAAACTTCTGGAAAGTATGCAGTTTGTCCGTGCTCTAGGAAGCACGCAATACAGTCCAAGAGCAGTGTAAGTGGCATAGTGTTCTGCACTGAAATAATGTAAGAATTTCACAGCGGTCTGGTGGGGGTTCTGGAAAAAATGTTTTGGGAAAGCTGTGAATCAAACAGAAGGAAAATCTACTGAAGAGTAAAGAGAAATCACAGTGAATTCTCTTTTGCAACACACTATAGATGAAATCCTGATTTGATGGGGCTTGGAAGAGACTGGATTTGTGGGTGGGAACCCTCAGATTGTAAATATAATTTCTTAGTACACACAGTGTAGCTGCATATGCAATTTTATTCAATATATGGCCTTTAAGCAAACATTTCTTTGCAGAAAGAGAAGTATAGGTCTCTTACTTTCATGTTGGTATTGAACAAATCATCATCTATGTTAAATTCAGTTTTAATAGTAATCTAAGTGTTATTTTACTGTATCATCAGTAACAAGAAGTCTGTGTTGAAAAACATTAATAAGGCAATTATTTTTCTTTACTTTGTCAAATTAATTGTCAGAATTGTATTCTGAATAGTGTAGTAATTAAATTTCAGTGGCTATAGGGCAAGATTAGCATAAAAGCAGTTTTCTGTGCTTGGTGTGACAGAACATAGGATTAACAAAATTAAAATATGTACTAAATGTAATCTGTTATTCTTTTAATACCATTACTCTATCCTGCCAACTTGCAAGTCCACTAACACTAGATCTTAAATCACACATAAGCTGAAGCAAATACCCTGAAGTCTAACCCATAACAGGTATATGCAATGAATTCTATTAACCTTATCATGTTCCTCTGAGGATAAATATCACCACACCATGAATCTTTTACTAAATAGACATTTCAAAATTACCAGAAAGGAGTCAACATCCTGAATGAGTCAGGACCACGTTAGGAATTGTGATACAGTTCATTACTTGCGAGATGTTACACAGCATCAGAGACTTCCATAGGTTTAATTTGACATGGAGCCATCAAGCTGTGTAAAATAAATTATAAGAAACCATACTTCAAATACATTTGCCTTCCAAGCAGATCTGTATTTTGCACACATATTTTCTTCCTGAGCCTGCAAAGGTGGAATATGATGACAGGTGGATGTTTTAATATCACAAAAAGAAAGATCAGCATTAACCCTTATTTTTTCTTATAGTCATTTAACTCACAATTAAATGTGAGGAAAAGAATGACAAATACATTTCAGTATAGCAGTCATTGTTACTGAAAAATGCCAGCACTCAAATATTTTTTCTATGCCAAGCTTATACTAAAACAGCACAAATTGTATGCTACAATCTATTTGCAGAATTTTGTCTTTTCTGTTGTCCATAAATTATTGGTAGGAATTAAAAATATTTCAGTCTTTATATAAATGTATTTTAGCCTTTGAATTTCTTGCAAGCTGTGTTTGTGTTTGAAGCATTTTTTTCACCGAAGCCTACATTCAATGTTTATTTTCTATAAACTTTTAAAGTATTAACTATCCCTGCAGCATGTACAAAATCACATTAGAGGAAATTTTTCAGCTCAAAATGTCTCACTTTGTCCCCCCTAGTTTCAAAAAAGGGCCATCATGAGTGTCATCTTCAGTACTCACTGAAAAAACGAAAGATACACATCGGATATATAGACACAGTAGTGCCAAAAATATAGTGAGACAGCTCTTTGTAGTCTGAAGAGAAGTACAAAGGACAATAAATGAAGCCGGAGCCTTCCTTAACCCCTATGCTTGGACACAGATATCACCTCGGTGTAGTCAGGAGAGTAAAATGGTACTGTTTATCTACAGAAGAAGGGACACAAAGATGAAAACCAGCCTGCTGTTCTTAAGAGCTGAAAGCAGATCAGTGTAGTTTAGGGCAGATACCTGACTTGTAACACAAAAAAAATCTCAGAAATTCTTTAATTACACAGTCTTTATTCTTGGACATTGTACCCCTTTCCTTTCGTTTCTGTTCATGTCCCAGTTCTGCAAAAATTTACAAAACTGCATGGAGTGTAAAAGCTTGTCAAAAGTCCCAATGACTTCAGTGGCTCTCTGCTCCCAGAAGTGAAATATATTTTTGATCTTCACAAGCCTGAGACTATAAACTTATATAGGCTGAGGCAGGAGCTTCATTTATGCTTCAGTCTGAGCGTTGCTGTAACTGACCAAAATAAGTAACACTTAAAAGTGTATGATATTATTTAAAAATAGAACTATCCAGATCAAGTGTTAGACACCTGTACTTTAGGTGCTGAAGATTAAAAATCCCCAAAACAGTCTTTCCTGTTAAGCTTGTGCCATGAGACTAATTGTACCTTTTGTCTGTAATGTATAGAAGGTGCAGGGAAGGGGCAGTTTTGGAGGGGAGGGGGGGCCCAGCAGGTCACAGGGCTGCCTGCAACAGAGCTCAGGTTATTTTGTTCTGTTGAAATCTATTGCAAATCTCCATTGGCTTCCAGCAGGCTGGGATTTCACCTCCTGACTTAATGGGAACAGAATGAAAACAAAGTGTCTTGTGAGAATCAGCCCACTCTTCTCTATGCATCTGACTTGCTGTAGTCTGGAAACGAGTTAAAGGAGAAAATTTTTATCAGATAGAGTGTCTGAGATCTACACGTCATTCCAAGGTGGAATTGCTTTCACATGATTTCCAACTTCTCTTTTTGGTGTCATTTGAAGAATAACAGACTCCTGAAGGTAATCTTCCTAATTTATTAATTTCTTCTTTTCCTCCTCTACAAGGGAGTGCTCTTTTGGAATAAACAGGATCTGCTTAGGGAAGACAATTTTAATTGCTATTTCTGAGTTACTATGTCAATAGATATACAGTCTTTAATGGAAAATAATCTTTCCCCCTATTCACCTTCTACCAGCATTAGTCTTGATTAGGCTTCTCTGTGTGTACACGCCAGGATTTTGGAAGAGGAATGCATGATTCACTGAAGGAATGAGGGGATCTGCCTGCTTTCTGTGCAATTAGCTTGCTAACCTACCATACACTTTATAATAACTCGTCAGAGAGCCGACAGACAACAGGACTATGTAAGTGGTCTGAAGAAAGGATATGGAAGCCAAGAGTAAGGACAGGTGCCAAGTTCCCTGCCTAGAGGAGCAATCAACTCTGTGAGTGCAAGACTTTGCAATATAAATGAAGTAGCTGTTCTGCCAAAAGGTATCTGCTTACTCTGTGAAAATTAGTATCAACAACATCATGTTATTGCAGAAAGTGTAAAAGTCGATCTGGGACATAGAAATTAGTATGTATTATACAGTTGATTCAGAAGGTAAACTTGCTCTTTCATTCAGCATTGGTAGGACTGCAGCTGAAATCCTATGTTTAGCTTTGGGCACCTCTGTTCCAGATAGACGTGCACTAATTTGCGAGGAGCTCCAGGGCAGATCAAGAAGAACAAGTGGTGGTCTAAAAATGCAACTTCTAAGGAAAAATTGAAGAACATTTTTCTGTTTATTCTGCAAGAGAAAAGTGAGGGGTTCATCAAATTTTTGAAAAGTTGTGGAAAATGAGGAGTAGTCTACTCTCCATATCTGTGAGAAAAGGACACGGAGTAATTGGTGACAAGAGAAATTTAGGTTAGTATTTTAGAAAGATTTTCTACTCAGAAGATTGATTCACCAAGGAATCAATTCTGTGAACTTTCTATTGCTAGCAGTTTTTGAGTGCTCTTGTTAGACATCTGTCCAGCATGATAGAACAAGTACAGGTAACTTGGAAAAACCTCTATTCCAGCTTTATTTCATAAAAGTATTCATTTTTTTTTCACCTTTTGCATTGTATTTCATTACAATCCTGTAAACCTTGAATAAATAGTATTAGTGAAAAAGGCACAGGTTGAAGCTGTAGTCCAGCAAAACAGATTTAAGAAAGCATTTTTACTTCATGAAGTAAAATGCTCAGGTATTAACAAGACCCAAGTTTGACAAAAGTAAGGTGAAATCAAAATCAAGTAGTGATGATAGTGCAGTTGACGGATTGGAAAATAAACATGAGTAGCAGTTTTGTTTATGTCAGATGAGCAATGAGTCAATTATGTCCCTATTACTATCCTTGAATAAATTATTAGTGAAGAATAGAGCCAGAGGCAATAGAAGGGATTAGTGTGGGGAGGTGTAGTGCAATAGTAATTAGGATTCTATGTTTACTACTTTGTGTTGTGTCTACAGTATGACATCCAAAATGGAGCCACTTAGAAGGTATTTCATTCCACCCTGCATTTACAATATCAGTCAGGTTTTTAAACTAGAAATGGGGAGACAACGTCACGTTCACTTTGCATTGAAAAAAATACATCTTTAAGACCTATTCACTTACCTGCTTTTTAAACAGAACCTTGAAGGGGATATCCTTTCATTTTTAAAGCCTACTTTTGCAAGCAAAATAAAATTATCTAAATATAATAGTATAGATCAGTAATGACTAATGATTCTGATGGTTTGCAGGCTGGGAGATGTTTTGCATTCTTAGTTGTGGCACAAAGACTCAATTGAAGAACCCCAAACATTTTATACAGCTCTTGCAAATATGTCTATCACAAATTTAAAATCTCACAAGCCATTTAGTATGTTTAATTTTAGCTCAAAATGAGGAGTTTGAAACACCAAATTTGAAGTCTTTGAGCATTAAGGGAAAGAATAGTCTCTCAGGTTGAAGCATCATTGTCATTACCCTCACCAAAAACATGAATTTAAAGTTTGAAAAAGTTTGGAAGCAGCTGAAGATTTGAACTTCAAAGCTGAGCCTCATCAAATACTGACAGCCACTGCATAAAAGATATAGATTATTCTGCAGTAGATAGTACGAGTTGCCGTTGACCATGTGTTGTGGAATAAATGTGAAAGTAAGTCACATGGGCAACAATAATAAAAAACCCCAAAATATTAATTCAGACATTTTTCTAAAGGTTTTAGCTTAGAATTCTTTCTTTATACTTTTAAATGCACAGAATTCCACAGATCTCAGGATTAACACACATTGCCATCTAACATATTACGAATACTATCCTAATGTGCTCTTACCTTTCATTTTCATAACAATCATGGCAAATTGCATATAATTTACATAATAATTGGTATAATAATTCACATTAGAATAATTGATATCAAAAAGCATAAATAAGTATATTTTTTGGTTTAGTAAGGATAGGTACCTTGAAGCTATAGGCATTGATACATATACCTTTTTCTTAATACTTAATTGGATATACTAACGTATGAAGTCCAAAAGGTGAAAGGACAGTTGTAGAGATATACAAATATAGCCAGTGTTAACTCGTTACTGCTTCTCAGATTTGTGTTCAGAATATTCAACTCAGAATAAGAACATTCCTTCGGGTGATACTTTAACTTTTTATTATGGGAAAAATATGTCTCAGCTGTGCCTGTTTCTTCCATGTGTTGTATGATATATTTGAGATATTTACGGACTACAGTGCAAGAAAAGTCCTATTAGAGAGGGTATGGCCAGCAAGATGGGAAGCAGGCCTACAGAAGCAAGGAGTCTGAATGCAGGAAAGCTGCCCCAGCAAGCGTGGGAGATGCCTGGAGAGCCTTCTGGCATTGGCAGGAAACACCAACCAAGGCAAAGGAAAGGAGAAGACTTCTCTGGAGCCTGGAAAGAACAGTGAAGATTTACTTCATTCCAGAAATCTTCTGAAGGCTTTCGGATAGGGAAGCATGGGGAAAGGAACAGTGCACAGGGACATAGCATCTGTGGGAGATGGATAGGTTTTGAAGTGTTTTGTTTAATGTGTCACCTGAAAGATCTGATGTTTCTCTGTTCATAGTATTACTTTTTCTTGGTTATTAATAGCACCCTAGCAAAATAAAGTGTTAGAACTTTTTCGGTGTCTTTCGGCAGTTCACATCAATGAAATAAGCATGGCTTCAACCCAGGGCTCTGTGCGTACAGCTGTTTCAGCCACAGCTTAGCTTTCCTGGCGACCCTCACTGCCTCAGCAAAACCTATTCACCTCTACCATGCTCAGGAGGAACAGTGTCAGTCCTAAACATTAAAAGTCATGAGGCAGGTCCCCACATTAACAGACTACTTCAGGAATCATGCAGTTTAGAAGGCAGAAGAAGTCTCATTCTCTGACTGCAGCTTGTAGTCCTGTGGAGTGAACTGGTGCTACATCTTTAGGTTTTTCTGTGTTAGATGGAGAGTTTGGGTTTGGGTTTTTTTTTTAAGACAGCTATCACTATCTTGCATTTTTTTTTTCTTTGACAACTAAATCTCTAAGAAACTTCAACTTAAAATCAAATTGCAAGCATTATCAGCCCTGACTAATTCTGAGTCCGGCTACTCAGGACTCAAAACTCGCATTAAAATAATCCTATTTCATGTGCAAAATAACCACAGGACTTCTCAAATGGCTTTTTTGCCCACTGTGTATTTTAAAGGGCAGTTCTATTCAGAACAGTAAAAACCAACATGTCTTCTCCCCATGTGCGTACAATGTTAATTCTGCTCCCTTCAATGAAGAAAATAAGTGTCTAACACCTTTTATTCCTACTGGCTCTGAAAAACTAACCCCTCTGAAACAGCTGACAAGTGACTTCTTATTACCTAGGCAATCACAAATTATTTGCCCAGTTTTCACTGCGTGACCAAGCGGTCATGCAAATAAAATTTTATTAAGGTAAAGGAATAGTTGCAACAAAAGATACAATCTTCTGTGTGTTTTTTAAGGGGGTACAAAGTGATGTTATCTGACTTGACTTTTGACATCAGACTGAGTTTGCAGGACTCATAGCTGAAAAAAATTCTTGTTTTTCTCCCAGTTAAAAAGAGCACTTTTAGTTTGGAACCAATTAAAAGACAATAAATGCGGGACAATATGATGCTATTTCTACAAAACTGCTTTTCCAGACTGGAACTACACTTTGACGTCCAATTTGTCAAAACATGTCAAGAATATGATGAAGTACCAATGGAGTCTTCACAGAAGAAGCTGAGGCAAGCCATATACTTCTGTTAAACCACCCTCATGATCTCGATTACTTCCCTGCTTAGAGAGTGACAGGAGATCACTGAGGTTCAGCACCGAGAGGCCGCCCTACTTAGGGCAGCTCCCAGGCACAGTTTATCTTGGCTTGCTGCTCAGGAATACAACAGCAAAGAGAGGACGGCCATTTCATGCATGCCATTCCTCTGACTACGGTAACACTGAAGGAAAGAACTCTATTTATTGTCTCATATAGTTGATATTATTAAGTGTACAAGATAGCCCTTCATTGCATACTTGTTTCTCTTCTTGCTTTGCTGTTTGCTAACAAGATCTGGAGATCTGTTATAGTTAAGTTTTGTTCTTACTGAAATAGTGGGCTAAAATGAAGGAAAAAAGATGCAAAAAACCCTCAACAAAAAACAACGCAGCTATGACCGCATAATATATTTCCCGTTGTGACAGAAAAAAGATGATACATTGAGTTAGATGCAGAATAAACTAGATGGCAGTTCGTCACAGTTATGATCAACAACTACTTAAACAGCTAAAAGTATTTTTTAATCTTTGAAATATATAAATACATATGTAAGAGATATCCAGCAGTGGTTAGAAATAATAATTGTTTATTTGAATAAGAAGCAGACTTGTAGTGTGATTTTTGATTTACTAAAATCTAGAAGTGGTTTGGTTTGGTTTTATGAGACATAACTGAAGTCACCCAATTAATGTAGTGCTTAATATTTTTCAAGCTTCCTTTGCTCATTTGGGAAAAAATAAAGCTAAAATAAGTGCCATTTGTACTTCAGTGTTCCTACTTCTAAATCAACTGGAAAAAAGGAGGAAACCCCTTCTTAATATTAGGATAAAAATGACTTCTGGACAGGAGCACGTAACAGACCGTTGTGACCAATCTTCATAGAGAAATATGCAATAAAAGACTTATTACTTAAGGAAGATTTCATAAGTATGTACCACACTTTATTGTATGAATTGATTTCCGGTTTTTAAAATATGTTCTCCGCAATACGAGAAATAATAAGTGGTATAACTTGTTATAAAAGAGATTGCTAGTTATGGATCACCTCTTTTTTACCCTTTGTGTAAGGAGAAGAGGTTCAACATGGACAAGGCAGAGCACAACCCATCCCACCACTTAGAATTAAAAGACAGTCCTGTGTCAGTCATCATAATCTCTTGAGAAAAGGCAGAAATGAAGAACACATGACAAAAGAAAGGAATAAATCCTACTCACAGATTCCATGTTCAGGCAGGGATGCAGAGGTCGTTGCCTGGAAACCCACAGCTTGTGTGGAAGCAGCAGACGGCCACCCTCCCGCTCCTGCCTTGAGGAAGCGTGGAGGTGAGGGCATCAAGCAGAGCTTCCTGGGCTGCCCCACCAGCGTCCAGGGGCATCCAGACCTGCACCTAGTTGGGGGTCCTTATTCTCTCCCACTGACTGAGAAGAGGGAAGACAGTGTACAGTGAAAGGAAGAAAAACATCTCTCACACAGCCTGGGGTTAAAATTTCAGTCCTGGAGCTGTACTTGCTCTTTTTATACAGCAGCTGTAAACAAGGCACACACTACAGTTCATTTACACTTCTGTCACGATGACTGCCTCATGGACAGCCTCGAACATGCCGCTGACACAAGTGCCCTCATCCACCATGGCATCCTGGGCCTGCAAGAACTTGCACAAGTGGTTTTCCGGAAGTGCCTGTCACCAAAATCTGGAAAACAGAAGGGTCAGAAGACTAGTCCGAAGGGTCATCATCAGACCACTCCTTCAGAGACACCCTAGAGGTAATCACTTATTCCTGGATCCTACCCCATCACCTTCTTTCCCATCGTGCCTTCCCCCAAAGGAGCGAGAGATGTATAAATTTGCATTTAATACACAAGTCTAAACTTTGGACAGTTGCTACAAGTTCTTCTAGCAATGTTATTTCCATATATACTCAATGATGGATGAGAAATCAAAGTGTAAAGGGCTTCCCAATGCTGGTCGCAGGAGCAGATTTCTGTAGGCAAGCATTCACAGAATCACAGAATCACGGAATCACAGAATGGTAGGGGTTGGAAGGGACCTCTGTGGGTCATCTAGTCCAACCCTCCTGCCGAAGCAGGGTCACCTACAGTAGGCTGCACAGAACCTTGTCCAGGCG
>Ga0065711_1027728_pt1 | contig 46433 bp, 23 predicted proteins | sample Hoacrofraction12_FD_59098 | JGI IMG/M metagenome (GOLD analysis project Ga0065711, IMG submission 59098) | Hoatzin crop microbial communities from Cojedes, Venezuela - Epithelial fraction 12 v2 (version 2) | ecosystem: Host-associated > Birds > Digestive system > Esophagus > Crop | place... | reverse complement strand
GACCCGCCTGGACAAGGTCCTGTGCAGCCTACTGTAGGTGACCCTGCTTCGGCAGGAGGGTTGGACTAGATGACCCACAGAGGTCCCTTCCAACCCCTACCATTCTGTGATTCTGTGATTAGTTACGTGCTCATTTGCACCAGGACTACATCCTCATAGGCATAACACAGTAGCAAATGGAATGAAACCACTGTCTTGTTTAATCTAAAAGATTATTCTAATTCAAATAGTATTTTCAGTAATTTACTAAAAAGAAACATTAGGAATGTTTAGTTCTCTTAATCATACCTTTTTTCAGCCCGCACTTTCTTCCCACAATGAGAACATGTATACATGTTGTCACCTTCCAAGGTATCTTTAATAGTTACTTCATCAAGAGATTCCTATATACAATAAACAAACAAAAACAACAACAAAAAGGAGTTTACATTTATCTTGGATATTTGTATCTTGTGTTTGCACAGCCTGCTTTACAAACTCCTCTCTTTCAATCTTGCAGTGAGTTTAATTAATATTTCCATAAGTTGTGAAAGTAAAGGTGGTCAAAGACACCAAAAAGTTTGCAAAAAGAGCATGCACCTGCACTAGGAGAAGAGTCTGACAGCAAAACCAGTTCCTAACGCAAACACGAAATTAAAGAACCAATTCAGAAAAATGGTACTCAATATTCCAAGCTGTCCCAAAGAATTCAAGAGCTTTAAATTAAAATTCCAAGCATGTGGATTAATAGTTGTTTAAAAAACTTGAAAACCTGAGAATTATTTTGGTATAAGTTTTGAATTATCTTAATAAGCAATAGTACATGCAGCTATCAAATCTTTTGACATTTACAATTTTCTCCTATAAAACCTGGCCATAGCATTTTTAAAACACAGAAGGCAGAAAGTGATTACTGACTGTAACACAGTCTTTAGTCAATTCCAAATGGCACCAGCTGATAGCATGTTGCATTGAAAAGATGAAACGATTCAATCAAATTACCTAGTAATATCAATCTAAAAATACACCAAAACTACAGTACAGATACAGAAAGCATCAACATATTCAATAGCGTATGGTACAGTCTTTTATACTTTACTGCACCCATTTATAATAGTGATCTATGCTACGTCTCAGCCTGGCATTACTTACATAAATATTCTTCATATCTGCCACCTGGCATCTTACTGTATAGAACTCTTCAGCAGTCTGACTTACATGCTCACAGTCCTAAATCACAGCCATGAAAGAGAAAAGCAATGAAATAACTGTTTTGAGAAGTTAAAAAAAACCCCAAACTTAAAAAGATAAGGATAAGGAAAGAATACTTACCAAAGAAACAACATTGTTTGTGATAACACCTCCAAACAAACTTTTCACTGTATTTTTCTGTGAATGAATTAATAAATTCTGTCAAGGAAATTTGAGAAAATTCCAAAGTTTTCAAGCTCCCTCTTGCTCCCTCTTAATAACTCACCAGTTCTGGAGACATTTCTTCTATTTTTGTTATTAAGTCAGTGAAGAATTCAGTCATGTCTTTCTGCTCTCCAGTGTTCAGTGGCTGCTTATCCATGGTATAGGTTTTACAGAAAGGCCTTGGATTGTATGCCTTACATTCACTTTCCTTTAGGTAAAAAAATCAAGCAAACAAATCAACACATATCTTGTATTTTTAAATTACACAGATATTCTGAACATACGTATGTGAATGTCTATGTATGGACATAATTTTACACACAGTACCTCCATATGCCAGTTAGGCAACAAAGGTGTTTAAGTGCTTAAGTGCTTCTGATGAAATGTAAAGCAGTTTTTAACTAACTGATTATCATTATTATGATATTACGTATTAAAATATAATTTAAAACATTATTATATAATATTTAATACATACTTAGCAGAACGAAACATTAAAAGAACTTAGCTGAAGATGTGACACATCCAGTTTCAGCATATCTGCTCACATACAAAATACAGTATGAGGAACATCATATGTATTTATGTATTTCTGAACATTACTGACTTAAATCTTGACAAGTACTTAATTCTCATTCAGATTTCTCTGTCGTATAAAACCGTGTCATCTAGTTCTCCACTGCATGTGTTCAGTCAGAGAAAAGAATCTGCAGTATAAAGCAGTTCTTTAGAATACATCTCCCATTCCACTGCCTTGCACACTGGGAATGCAGAACTTATTCACAGCGGAAGGAACTTCGTTCTTGTAAACAACGATATACATACTATTTTCTTTTAAGGGTGTGTGGCAAGATGGTGCTTCCTGTAAATAGTATCTTTTTTGGAATAAAGTCTTTCTTCAAGGTTTTAATAATGGTAAATCTTCATATGACTTTATGTTCCTTTAATATTTTATGCTTATGTAAATATATATACATTTCTCTATGATTCATGGTAGGCATTACATGCGTAAATTCCTTTCCTCTATTTGTCTTCAAAGTGGTTATGAATTTCTTTCACAAAAGCCAGTGCCAAGAACGAAAGCACTCAGCTCTCCTCAGCTTTCTTTTTTCATTATTTCAATATTTCAGAAATGCTTCAATATTTTAAGAACAGTGAACACCTGGAAACTGCCTCAATTTTGTTACTCAGGCTCTGGAATTTTGAAATTTTTAGTTGCTTTTTAATGCTTTACTTCAACAGATTAACCTTTGAAACACTGGACCGTGGACCATGCAATGAACAAAAATAAAGTATTTTATTTTAACCCCAGGGTAACTGGGGTAAACAAATTGTTCCATGATTAAACAAAGTATCAAGCTCAGAACCCTTTACCTTGAAGTCTATGTGAAACAAGATGAATGACAACGGTGTTCGACAGACATTCATAGTAGAGCATTTGTTAAACAGAAAAAATAATTTATTGGGATCTTGACATGGTGTTCACATATGGAATCAAAACACCGTAACAGGGCAGTCAGTTGGTATTTGGTGGCAATGGAAGTCTGCGCCTAGGGTCCTTGCAGTGGTATCTTGAGTTAGATCTGGAGAGACTCCTCAAATCACTATTTTGCTAAATACTTATAATCCAGCTGCTAACATTCCTATGTGACCTCACCAGCACCTCTGTAATTCATTACTATTGATTCACCTTAACTACATACAAAGTATCTCTTAAATATCTTAAATCCATACAAAAGACTGTCCTACGCGACCATTTCTGCAGGAACAGTTTCTCTCAACCATTTACAAAAGTCAATTTGGAAATTGGACTAGATACATCAGAGGCAATAGTAGAACTGTCCCAGATTCCTTACTGGAGGGCTCCTGTAACAATCAGTCAAATACTTCCTTGAGAAGGTACAGTCAATTACCCAGTTTCAAATTGGTTCATTGTCTCAAGCCGCTCCATTGTCTGGCCAGGGAGCTCCTGGACCACTCAGAGATTAGCCATGTAAGTGCACAGGGTGTCCATACAGGGCACAGTCCTGACACCCAGCTACACCATGACTGTAACTTAAAAGAACACTTGATTTTCAAACTTGTAACTCATTCGTAACTGAATTCCCATAGCTATGGTAAACATCCTGTGTTCACCTTAGCATTAACATGCTGGTGGTAAAAGTATTAAATAAATGAAGGATTTTCCCGTATATTCACTTCAATAATATTTTTTTAAGAACACAGCAGACAATAACTATCGTTTTAGAGCTAGTGCTTGCTCATTATAGTCAGTGCCCAATATTAAACCCTATCTTACATTAGGATTTACACTGCCTCTTCATGAAAACTATTATACCAATGTTTGCTTAACTGATTTGCTGAGTAACAGCTTTAAAGTGGGTAAAAGCTATTTCAGTTAAGACATTCATTTACAGAACTCTGGCACAATGGACTTAAGCTTCCAAGAATTTACATATAGAATGGTAACTATATTTTCCTTGCTTTTTTCCTTCTTTTTAGGAAAACAGGATACTTTGTAAAATATCCTCTTTCGCACCTACCATTAAGTATGTAAACATTTTCTGGAGTTCTAGTAGAGTAGTCTTGTGTTTCATATCTTCTGAATACTAAAAGAAATTAATAAAAGAACACTTTATCTTTTTGTGTATAACTTTGCAAAAACAGCCCTTAAAAAGATGAAACAATGATCTTTTTAGATTAAAAAAACACCACTTCATTATGGACAATTAAGAAAAATGATTGTGTACAAGAAAACACAGTACACTATTTTACACATATATAAAGGACTACCTACTTGTCTTTGGCATGTCAACATTAAACAAAAGTCAAAAAATTACTGTTTTATGAAAATTTACTACAGGTAGGAGCTTTTGGGTAGGTATTACAAAAGACCACAGTAATTTTAGAATAATTTTTTCAATTTATAGATGTTGTGGGAGTTCTGATCAACCCTCTATATAATGCATTTCACATGCAGACCAGCAGCGTCCCTCTTTTATATTATTTTTATTTATAAATGGCTAATTCTAGATGAAGTTAAGCGACAATAACTTCATGATAACAAAAAATGATGACGTCACTGCCAATTACGTTGTTTCACACATTATATATGCCCTGTTGATGTCAGGGACCAAAATGAAGCTTTCTCTTTTACAATAAACAGCTAGAATTAATAATATACTTCTGGAAGTTAACCAATGTATAATAATTTACAGGACTTGCTGCACTTCTGGTAGCATAAGATATATGCTCTGGGACTTTACAAACATTCAAGAAGGATGACATTTATCCTAACAAAATGACAAATTAGAAGCTAAAAAACAACGGACAATTCATGTGAAACCAAACTTGAATAAATCTAGTTGACAGCAACAGAAGTATGAGTCTGAGAACACTTTCTATTACAATGCCACCTTCAGAACCTACTACATTACAAATAGATTTAAAAAACCCCCAAACCTATGCACTTCGGACATCAGCAAAGGAATCCAACTGAACAAAAAGCAAACAAAAGTCCTGATCTACAGTCTACAGAAAGTCTATACTTGATCAGCATTTGCACTGATTTTAAATTTAAACTCCTACAAAAATCCACACAAGGAACATAAGACCCCAAAGCATACCTTTGCAGTAAAGATTGCTTGTCTAGCTTCTGGTATCATGTACAGTTGCTGAATAGTGGATGCCAAATAACATGTTGCTCCAAGATTAGTTAGACCCACAAATCTACATTCAGCACGAACATCATCATGTGGCCAATAATCCCACTTGTAAGGCGCATGGGAAGCTGTAAAAAATATGTATCACACATGCCAAAAAAAATCAATTCAAAGTACAATTTAATGAGATATAAAAGCTTTATGCTTATATTAATAACATGCATCCTATTTATGCATTCTGCATGTACAGACATGACCCAGACTGTACCTGCTCTTTAAGAAAATGCACTATAGGTACCATAAGGAAAATCACTTCGATACTGCAGCAAGCCTTTCTAGATGCCCCACTACTTTGGGCTGCAAGCAATCTGCTGTGCTCTCCAAAGCATTATTCATGGCAAGCATCATCTCTTACACTTGTTCTAGTGGCAGTATTACACGTAGTAATGGTCTTCCAGCCTCTACCTTTAAACTACAGTTTGGTAAAACCACATTATGTTTTCATTGTCAAGAACATCCATAAATTCTAAACATTGGCTGCTATGTGGTTTTCTTCATGCATAAGTTTTTTTTTTGTCACACAAGCCAATGACAGCTCTCTCACAACACTTGCACTACCTAAACCACTGAAAGCATACTTAATAACTGATAACATACAACACTTCAAGCTCCAAAACGTACACCAGTCATTCCCCCAGCACAAAAATTACTCATAGTTTCAACTACCCATTCCCAGACACCCCTATGTCACACTGAAAGAAAGCAAAACAGCCTCTGCACCCAGAGACTCAAATTAGGGAGCCTTCCCTTCACCTAACAAAACACAGATTTGGTATCAGAGATAACCACACATAAAGCAAGACTTTTCTCTTCAGAAGAGAAGCTGGATTCAGAATGGCTTCTACTATATTGGATACCAGGCTAACAAAAGATCTTTTTGATCAGTACAAAAAGACAGATAGATGTTTATCAGAGATAAGACACAAAAGTGCAGTGAAATAAAGTGCTTGGCTATACACTAGCTTGAATAAACTTGGGAACAGTTTTGATGAGAAAGAATGGTTTTTATTGCACTTCAAAGCCATATATACCAAAGGAATTTGCAATCTACAAGAAAAACAGGGGTAATCGAGAAGTGAATTGCCAAGAGAATCGGACTGAAAAGACATTTTATTTTCCTGTAAGTTTTCTATTATTCCATACTTCATAGCAGATATAGCAATCTGTTTCTTACACAGCACGGCACTAGACAAGCTAGGCAAGTCTGACAGACCCTTCCTAATAAGCCTTGTTCTGATATGGCTGCCAAGAAATTGGAAGAATGGGAAAGTCCTCCTCTTCTGCCAGTCAAAAAAATGGTAACCAGACTAGACAAACTGTTTGTAAGTGATTAGTACTGCTTCTAGGCACTGACAGGCTTTTGTTTCTAGCATCCCACGCAGAAGAATCAAATGGGGAATTAATCATTTGAGCTGCAGAGGCAACTAGGTGACACAAGCACTAAATTACAGAGAAACTAATCCGGTGTCCAAAGAAATTCACTGCAGTCTGTCTTCCTTTGTATGCAAGAAGTTTGACACAAAAACTTGCAATGCATCTAGCTTTGCTATTCATCCCCAAGAATATCGTTCTCCAAAAAGGTAAAGTGTCCTACAAATAAGGCAGCACCTCCATTAAAGCATATGTTCAGATATATAAAAAAAGGCAAAAAAGTAGTCTGGATTTGTTTTACAATCCACAAAAGCTACGTGGGGTCAAGATTTAAATTTTAAATACTTAGTTCTTTTGTCAAAGATTAAAGGCTCATTAAGGATTCTTCTCAATTCATACTACCAGCTATAAATTCAGGAAACTATTTGGAATCCTCTGAACAGATCCTGACATCTCCAAGACCAGACCCACAAGACGTTCTGCTGCGCAACAAGTAATTGTTGCAATCCTCATTTTGGCATTGGCATCAAAACAAGAGAGAGAAGGAAAGTGTTTTAATTCTCCTGTTCCAACAAATCTGTTGCGTGAGCTTATGTTACCTGGTTACATTGGGCTCATTGGTCAGTTGAAACAAAGCTCTCCTCCACATTTAACCTCCTAAAGAGAGTAATTGGCATGGCAGAACACCACAGAATTCCCCACCTCAACTGAAATCCTTAAATTGCCGCATCTTAGTTCACCCTTTCTGATGTAAGGACTCAGCATCTATCACTCTGCTTATAAGCTCATCAAGTTGTAATTACAAAGAAATCAGATTACTTCTTTATACTTCATGAGAACAGTTGGGAGTATCTTCCTTCTCCCTCAATCTGACAAAGGCCTTTCAGAAATTTGGCAAGGACTTTCTCAGGCAGATCCTGTTTTCTCCACCCTCAGATTTTTAAGCAACTGTCTTAATTTTCATAATAAAAGCTTTCTTTCTTCCATATGGATTTTAACTAGAAAGGTAAATCTGAGCCTCATTTATGTCTATCTTCTTTATTCCTCACTGTCATTATAGGAATCAGCCTTTTCTCAGAAAGAGATAGGGAAACTTGTAATCAAAATTGCAATATTCACATTCTACTTTAAGCAAAATAAAACTAAACTTCTTCCTCTTCAAATGACCGTGCATTCCTCTATATTCCAGCTTCTGATCATGCTTCTGCTCAAAATGTAACATTGGACACTACCTTAGTTTCCCTCCTTCTAACTGAATGCTTTTACTAGTCTTTGTCTTTAAAGAAAGCAAAACTCCAAAACACTACAAGAAATTTTATGAACAACAGAGGATATCTAAATCCCTTGTTCAGTAAGATCAGCGTCTGTATTAATTGTTAGCCCTCCTTGTTGAGAAAAGTGAGGAGAAAAGTCAGCTGTCATCAGGTACTTGCAGTTCATTTCCTACAGTATCATTTGCTGAAAATGCATGAAGTTCAGCTAAAAACACTGTATCCGTGAAGTAGAAAAAAGCATGCAAGCACTTCTCTTCTTTCATCCATCAATGAAGGGAGCTACATTTGTGGAAAATTTAAAGAAAAATGCTGCTGCAGTTAAAACTTCACTACAACTACTTCACATTATTCAATACTAGTATAAATCTGAAGAACAGTATACAGTTGTACATTTTAATATGACTACCAAAACAGAATCTTAGTAACATAATTTTTAATTAGAATCCCATTTCTTTTTTTCCCAAGGAAAATGTACTAGATCTCCTTTAATAAGATGTCTTCTGTTGAAAATTTTACTTAATTTTGCTGCATTAAATTAAAGCTATCTCTTAGGAGCATTCTTGGCTTCAATCAGTTCAAAGTGTGAGAAAAAATGGTAGAATAGCATAGACAGTAATTGGTGACACTAGAGGACAACTATACAAGTGGCATGCTCGAAGATTTCTCCAACGCACCACAAAACTAAAATGCTAAAAACAAAGACAGGATGGACATTTATAATGTTTTCCTTAATATTTCTCCTAAGAACAGAGACACATGCCTCAGGCTAAGATTTTTAAAGATTTATCAGATTACAGAGATAAGCAAAGTGGAAAAATCAAGTTTTACGAATCTTTGGATCACATCAATGGAATAACAAGACTTTAAACAAAATAGGTATCAGAAGTCCTGTGTCAGCTGCACATCAGAAAAAGACAATGGCACGCTGCCAGCTGTCATAAAATTAACATTCATGAAACTGAGATATACTGAATATGGAGCAGAAGCACAGACCAGATGGCTCTGGAGAACTCAGGAAGAAATAAACAATCTAGAGAAGAGTATTTGGAAGAAAGTAACAACTGTGGTAAACGTTATGGAAACTTCAGCACCTAGAGAACTACTGGGAGTGAGAAAAATACTAGCTGTAAAAAAAGAATGATTGTGCCTGGAGAGATAGACAACCACAGCAGCAGAAGACACACTCACAGCCAAGAGAAATACCTAATATTTTCATAAAGTATATTCTTCATAATATTTTTCCTGAACTTAGGAGACTTTGGAAGCTTTTTAGAAGGCCCCAGGCATATGAGTACAGTACACAAAACATTGTTATGATCAGATTCCTTTTTTGCTTCCTGAATTGTAATCAGTTCCATAGATTATCATGAATTACAGATCCTCAGGTTACAGGAATTTAAACTTGGCATGTGAAAGGAAATGTATCAAGCTAAAAATGCATAATGAGAATTTGCAAATCAAAGATAAAATATTAACTAACTTCAAATTTTGGTAATTTACATATTATACAGAGAAATTGTGTTTCCAAAACACAGAAGCATGAAAGCCAAGGGGCATAACAAAATTGTATTAGCACTGTACGCAGTCATCTGGGTACAGACTGAAGTCAACTACAAAGATATAAGAGACTTTGAAAACATGACAGTGCTATTAATAGCGAATACATCTATAGCACCTCACGTATAAACGTACTGCGTTTCTTCACGTTAGAAAGGGAGAACAGAAATTAAAATCCAGCACAAGCCAATGAAACATGTAAAATCTACTCTAACGATGTTATCTATACGTTGGTGTCATTTAACAGGACAACATACTTTAAATAACTCATATTTAAGAACACGTAACCTAAAAATTATACATGGGATTGAATCCACTCATTTGCTAGGTGAGCAAAAGATGCCTACATCTGCGCTGTGACACTACCACAAGTGATGGTGGATAAGCTGAGCTACAAAGTGGAATTTTAAGAGCAGTGTTAGCAGCAACAATGTTTTACTTCGTTACTACTTTTAGAAAGTGGGACTATTCAGTTTAAGTCTAAAAATATTCTGCATTCTTAATAGATTATTATTTTTAGAAAGTCATTAAATGCAGACAATTCTGATGTGTTTCAGGAGGAAATGCAAACTCCATGACTGCAGTACTGTTCACAATGGGGGTTAGCCATCCCCATCGTAAACACGCAGTCTTCAAAATTGGAGTCCATATTACAAGTACACTCCTATTTTCTTTACTGAACTTTATAAATCCAAAAATTCAAAACAAAACCAAAATGAACAGAAAATGCAGATGGACTAGTTTTCCATAAAATACTCAAAAGCTATATATGAATAAAGGTTCTTACACTGCATATGTTGTGCCATAACCCAGTTGTGGAGCAGCCTGTAGTTTTCCACAGACCCCTTTACCATTTCTACTAACAAGTCATAGGCAGCAGCCCTTGAAGAATGCGACTTGCACTTCGGCTGTTGTCTGTCTTTCAAACTTGGCAGCAAGAACAGAAGATTGAAGATGTCTCTCAGAAACTCCTGTAAAACAGTTCAATCAGCACATTTAGCAATTTGAACACATTCTTAAAAGATAACAGTCACATACTAACAATCTTCTAGAAAATTCTATAGACTTTCTATACCTCTACCATTTACAGAACTTTCTGACTTGTACACAAAGTTCTGAATTCAACAACTTACTTTATACCACAAAATGCACCATAATCATATGATACCCTAAGGAGAAACAAGTCCACTGAAAAAGAATGACAAATTATGCTTGATTCATGATTGTGATATCAGACAGAAATATTCAAAGCATAGTGATGCTCAGGTTGTAACGATACAGGGCAGAAATGCTTAGGTCATAGTGACATTGTTTAATTTAGGCCTCACTACTTTGTATAAACAATGTATGCCTTACTAACAACTATGCCTTTGAAGAGGAGCTAACAGACTGATAAAAGGGGAACATCCAGCCCAGAAGGCGCCAAAAGCTGGATGACTGCCGAAGAAGCATGAAGTTAACAAGTATCTAGGGTAACTAACAAAAGGGTAAAGGCAGCAGGGGGAGAACATGACCACTGACTCAATTCAGAACCAGAAAGGCTGCACCCCCCCCAGCTTGTGAGCATGCGTAGTTAAGCAGGGAAGGAGTATACCTCTAAGATAAGTGTGTAATGCAATGAACCAATTGGAATGTAATGAGCAATTTCTTTGTTTTTGTAAGAGTATACAGTCCTTGTGATTCTGCTAAGCGGTGAGCTAGCTTTGTAGAACTATCACCTAGCACCGATATCTGCACAAATATACAATAAAGACAATACCTCTGCTCTGTGTGTATATTGGCATACTGCACACCAGGTAAACGATCCCACTTTAGGGACAAGAACTGATAATTTAGTTAAACTACACATACGTGTATTTTTAGTAACTTTAAGACTAGTTTCTTCTAGTGAAAGACAGCACATAAACACTCATTTGAATTTTATGAATCACTAATTAATCTTAAAAGATGCACTAAATTATGTACCATGTGCACTTTAAGTGTATTTTTGTATTGTTTCATGTTTGGAATATTAACTGAACTATAAAAGGCCCAAAGAATAGCTGTACCAAGTCAGGTTGCCTTTAGATAATAAATACAGTCTCTACTGTCCCAGACTAATACACTAAAAAAAAAAAAAAAAAAGAGATGGATCTGTCTAAACTTCAGTACCTTCTTTCGTTGTAGCCAATTCATTTCAAGAAAATTAAACCAAAAGTAAAATATTAAAAGGATAACAACAAAAAAAAAAAGAGATGATCTGTATCTGTACAGGTCTGTAAAAACATGTGATCATACTCTTCCACAACTACAGCACCTTCAAATAAGTGCATAATTGTGAAAAGTTTTTCCTTTACCTTTCAGTTACAAAGTGAACCTTACTAATTAGTCATTTCAGTGGTATAATGAGAGACTATAAAAGAAGAAACTGAGCAGAATATACAAAGCAGTATTTCAGTAAGTTTCCTTAAGCAACCTTTCCTTAATGCATTCATTTGCATACTTAATATCTAGGGCTGATGACATGATCCACAGCTTACTTCACTGCTTCTGTAAAAATGTCTGCAATCTTAACAAGCTGTATTTAATCATTAAATCATATTAGTAGTATATCATTTTAGTTGTCTACATAATGAGACAATAAATCCTCTACCTCTGCGGAATTTGGGTTGCTTTTTTTCCCCAAAGATATCTTTTTCAAAGTCTTCTAGAGACAGAATTCTTCCCCCACTTGTAGAGCACAGGCTACCAGTCCAGCTTCATTCTATAATTTCTACACTGTAATTAAAAAAATGTTCTTCCTGTGTTTCCCCATTCAGGTATATTCAGTTAAGAAGCCTTTTAATGTTAAAATGGCAGGCTCTGCTGTAAAATCTAACTAAATTCTACATATTTCAAAAAAATGGCATTCTGCAGAGTACCTAGCAAAATCACCATAAAGCACCTTGTTCCAGTGTGCAGGGAAATCCCTATAGTCTTAATACAAAAATCTTATAACCACGGTCTTATGTTTATAGCCAAATAATATGGAGAGGTCTTCTCCTGGCCAATATAGTGGAAGAAAATTCTTCCAGATTTCTCCCCACTTTGAAGAAAGAAAATGCATAAAATCAAAAACAAACATATACCTGGTTTCTTGGTAGTTAGCCTGTATCAGGAGTGCTTGTGGGGCAGCAGGTCCGATTCCTTTTCATTCCTAACCATGCGTGTTGGGTGTAGATGATTACACTTCACCAGCACACCAGTGGCATCTACTAAGTGGAGTTTTAGACTCCGCTTTCAGCTGCAGCCTAGTGCTGTGCTGCAGCCTTTTTCAAACAGGTGTTTCAAACACACCAGCCACCTTAAGGTGTCCCAGACTAGAAAAGCAGTAACTTCAGAGATCTGGATCTATCTTTTTCTGATTAACATTCTCCATCTTGTATTTACGCTAACTGAATTCTGGCATGTTGGAGCAGGGAAGACAAAGAATGCTACATATGATTTTGCTCAGAGGCTGAATGCAAAATCCCCATCTTGTTAAAAATGTATGTCTTTATCATCAAAGCGGCCTTCAAATATAGCTTTCTAGTGAAAATGTGCTAGCCAGTGTTATGTTAAAAATGTATTTTTGTCCACTTAGTGCAGAATAAGGTAGGTAGTGATTATCTATAAAAGACATCAAAGAACGTAGATCGAGTACACTGTTCTCACAAAATGTGACAGTTTTTACAGTATTTGCCAAACAACAATTTTGTTTACTTAGTAAGAGAAGGAATATGTAAGGAAGAAAAGGCACAGCAGAGCATCAGAATCCTCTGGGCAAGTCTAAACTATCTTCAGTATTTGCCAGTGTATTTTCCTAGATATTTTTTCACCAGCCTTTGCTCAAGGGAGAGCATGTGGTTTCACAATCCTGTTCTATTACACTGAATACAATACAAAACTATTCACTAATGTACTTTATAATGTGCAGTTAGTGTTTTTAATTGTACATAGGATTAAAGAAATTAATACTAGATCACGACTTAGTCTCAGAAAATGCACTCAGTCCCTGTCTCTCAGCAAAGCCAAATTCTTTTTGAGAAGCTTCCTGTTGGATATTGTCTTCAAATGAATCAAATCAACCTTCTGGCCTCCCTGTGATATACTACATACATGCAACATACTTTAGAGTTCTGTATAGTATCCGTGCTCTCTACGTAAGTGTCCCTTTTGTTTTCTTCTTATATTTTTCATATATCCAAGCCATGTGAATCTGATCTTTGCACGCCTCTTCAATTTCAAGTTCTACATCATCCTTCACACTGCATTTTGTGAGTTGAATTCTTGCTCCAATTTAATCTGCAAGTTCTCCATACGTAAAATATACATATTCCAGGAAAATTACATAGCAGTAGTCTTTTAAAATCTTTTAAAAAGCTGTCAGCAATGTAACTTTGTTACATAGGGCACAATGTGGACACTATTAAAACATTTGGACAGTAAAATTAGCTTCAAGGCCATTTTACAGTAACAGACAGAGTACACAGATAGGATATATACAACATAATTGGGTACAGGGGACTATTTTCCTGGAGAAACTTCACTAAAGGTCCAGTCATAAGCTCAGTACAGTCTAGAGAACAAAATATCAATTTAAATTAGCTTTCAAACCAGGTGAAAACATCAGTTTAAGTCAGCTTTTACACCAGGAATTTTAATATTTTTTTCAGACTATGCGGCCCCGAACCACAAAGTAGAAATTTTTTAGCAAATTCCCCTGTCTAGCCACTCTCCCGTCTTAAAAGCCCAGGTGGAATGTAATATATCAGTGGACGAGTGAACAGCTACGGATGTGATCTATCTGGACTTCTGTAAAGCCTTCAACACAGTCCCTTACAACATTCTTCTCTCTAAATTAGATATGGATTTGATGGGTGGACTGTTCGGTGGTTAAGGAATTGGTTGGAAGGTTGCAGCCAGAGGGTAGTGGTCAATGGTGCGATGTCCAAATGGATGCTGGTGACGAGTGGTGTCCCTCAGAGGTCCGTACTGGGACCGGTGCTATCTAATATCTTCATCAATGACATGGACAGCGAGATTGAGTGCACCCTCAGCAAGTCTGCAGATGACACCAAGCTGGGGGGTGCAGCTGACACGACAGATGGTCAGGATGCCATCCAGAGGGACCTGGACAATCTTGAGCAGTGGGCCTGTGTGAACCTCATGAGGTTCAACAAGGCCAAGTGCAAGGTCCTGCATCTGGGTCAGGGCAAGCCCCGCTATAAATACAGGCTGGGGGATGAAGGGATTCAGCAGCCCTGCAGAGAAGGAATTGTGGCTACTGGTGGATGAAAGGCTGGACAGAGCCAACAATGTGCGCTCACAGCCCAGAAGGCCAACCATATCCTGGGCTGCATCAAAAGAAGCACGACCAGTAGGTCAAGGGAGGGGACTCTGCCCCTCTACTTCACTCTGGTGAGACCTCACCTGGAGTCTTGCATCCAGCTCTGGAGCCCTCAGCACAAGAAGGACATGGACCTGTTGGAGCAGGTCCAGAGGAGGGCCACAAAAACGATCAGAGGGCTGGAGCACCTCTCCTGTGAGGAAAGGCTGAGAGAGTTGGGGTTGTTCAGCCTGGAGAAGAGAAGGCTGCAGAGAGACCTTGTAGCAGCCTTCCAGTACCTGAAGAGGGCCTATAGGAAAGATGGGGACAATCTTTTTAGCAAGGCCTGTTGTGACAGGACAAGGGGTAATGGCTTTAAACTAAGGGAGGGCAGATTTAGACTGGATATAAGGAAGAAATTTTTTACAGTGAGGGTGGTGAAGCACTGGAACAGGTTGTCCAGAGAGACAGTAGAGGCCCCATCCCTGGAAACATTCAAGGCCAGGTTGGACAGGCGTCTGAGCAACCCGGGCTAGTTGAAGATGTCCTGGCTCTCTGCAGCAGGGTTGGGCTAGATAGATGATCTCTAAAGGCCTCTTCCAACCCAAAGCACTCTATGATTCTATTATTCTATGATTCCTGTAACAGGGGTCTCCCACTGTGTAGATGTAGAGATTAAAAGCTACTTTTAGATCACAACTGTCCCAGGATATGGTTAAAGAGCAGCTGTTGTTAAGAACTTAAAACCAGTTAATGGTGATCAATACTAAAAACATTTAAAGATAATAAATGAAAATGAACAAAATTTCTAGTATGTAATAACTCTATCCTGAAAATAAATATAGTTAGAAAGGGAAGGGACTGTATGTGCTACTTTTTAACAAAGGAATGATATGTGTGTTTTTATCCATCATCCTTAGGCTAGAAATATGATATACTCTCACATATCAAGCCTTCAATCAAAATGGTTGAAAAAAGGTGAAATGAAGAAAGTATAATAACAAGAGTTGACACTATTTTGATCGCTTTGCAGTCTTTCAGTGTCCTTTTCTTACCTGGCCTTCACGAGAAAATTTAAAGGGTGGTTTGTGCTTAATAACACTTGTTGCAAGACGAAGTAGTCCTGTAAGTCCATCATCTTCTATATTACCATCTTGATGGTCAAGGATTTCTCTGCTATACACATATATACAAAAGAAATGTTAAAACCCTGTCCCACTAACAATAAATACAATGCAACTTACAAGCGAAATTACCGTTAGCAAACCTTACCTCCGAATGCAATCAGCAAGATGTCTTGCTAGTGCATCTAAATCAAGCAGTGTTGTCTGATTAAAAACAAAGAAAATAGAATATAAATGGAAAATAATTATGTACTTCATGAAATACAATTTATAAGCCTAGTCTGAAACTATGGTTATGCTTTTGTATGAAATTTTGTTACTGCACACAGAAAACCAGGGACAATTAAAACCCATCTTTCAAACCTGCTTGCAACAATATTTTAACACATTTTATAAATGTGATGAAACTGGTTTTTAAAATCAATGCTGTATAGTTCAAATGAAGTAACATTAATTCTTTCAGTTCTAGACCCCACAAATATACTGTATCTACCATACAAAAAAAAAAGGAATAGTACAAGAAAATTTACAAGAGAAGTGTTTGTTATTTCTCACAAGAACATATAGTTTGTCATCAGAAGGCTGAAAAGTCCCAATAGCATTTCTTGCTTGAGCAAAACGCAGAAGTAGGCAGAACTGTAACCTAGCTAAGAGATTCAATTAATAAAACAGAAATGGAAGGAAACTGAACAGAGGAATGATGGTGGGAGAGGAAGCAAAATTTCTGCCTCTACTGAAAACATCCAGAGTCAGAAGAGAAGACGACTTTTCCACTCTGGAGAAACCAGGATTAAGGCTTTATCTTTCTTCCCTTCCCACACTGCTGCCACAACACTGAGAATGAACTAGAGTGCTTTATACAGGGCCACCAGACAGCACAAGCAGTTTCAGTTTGCCCAAAAGGTAACTTTAACCCTTTAGAGAGGTTTCAAAAGTTGTGAATAAGTTTTCTAAGCTGTTCTAAGTGGCTGTTAATCGAATTTTTTTCCTCTTTCAGCTTTAGCCAAATACTTGATTACCTTCTCCTTAGACCGCATTGAAATTATCAACAGTGCATCTCTCAGATAATTAAAGTATTCCCAATGTCTGTTACCTTCAGCAAAGTTTACCCTCTTTGTATATTACACCCATTCCTCCTTCTTGACTCTAGAGGTTCAGTATCTGAAGCTTCCTTTGGCCAAGAGCTACTAAATACACATCAGAGAGTAAGGAAAGCTGGGAGATGGGAAAGATCCAAGAGCCATTCAACAGCAGTTCACCATATCTTATGACAAATGTCTCATACTGAAATAAAAGTGACCTGAATACCCAGATTTAGAAAAGCCAACATTCATATGAATGCAAAGCAAAACCTACCTGACATGCATCTTTGACATGTATGTTATCAATCAGTTTGCACAGCAACCAAAAATATTCCTTACAACCTGGTTGCAGCACTGTTTCTTCTTCATAATCCTCTATCTGTGAAAAGAAATTGCTTTTGTTCTGAAGTACATCAGACAAAATAACTGTATTAAAAAAATGCAGTAAATCCAGTAATTGTTACAAGAATATTACTTTCTACAAGCCCCTCTTTAAGATAAGCCAAGCACAAGAACAAGGTATTTTACAACAGTAACAGTGCAGGTTCTATTTTTCTTCCAAAGTATTTATTAATATTCCTGAAAGATTATCAGGAGGATCTGCCAGACACTTAGGGAAAAAAAAAATGGTATTGACTCCATCCTAACCACTGCAAATTGCAAAATTTTTAATATTAAAACTACACAAAACATGACAAACTTTGACTGAATTCAACATTAGTTAGTACAACTCTTAATTTTACGATCTTCTGAAAATGAGTGAAATAATGCAAACTCTTCAGTAGATTTTTAAATATCATATTCTGTATTTTTAAAAATATCAACAGAGTTTAAAACGAAAGCAGACTTGAACAGAGTGAACCATTCCAATCTGAAATCAATCAAATGCCACACAGGATCACAAGATATACTGCCTGACAGACCCAAAATCCAGGTTCACGCTTCCCTGCCATACAAGTCTATACCAGAGCTCTCCTTCAGATCTAGCTACACCAGCTGAAGTCAGCAGTGCCTCCCCTGACAAGCATTGCTACATCTACAGTCCTTCATTGACTTCAGGCAAAACCATCCAGGTTAGTTCAAACCATCTCCACATATATTAACAGTGAGAACTCCTCCTCAAGTAGCTTTGACAGCATCCACAGAATCTCTTCTATTTAGTAGGGCTGTGAGGACAATAATACTTCAACTGAAAAACAGCAGCAATTGGCTGGGGAACAGTAACATTCAGCCACAACAACTGAGGGTACCTGATTTATTCATGGACTTACCTATGTTTAATAGAGGAATTCAGGCATATATTGAAAACACAGCTGTTATTCCCTAACAGTGTTTTATGCAGACAATAAAATTCCAGAACAAGAGCACTTTCCTAAATGCTATTCTGCATTTCTCCAAGCACAGGCAAGCTCTAAATTACTGTAGTGTCACAGCTTTAATCACTTTTGTGAAGCTTCTGAAAGCATCTAAACCATAAATCTTAATATCTCAGTGCATCAGAAATGTCAGACATAATGATAATATATGCTACCATTTTTTTTTTATATTAACAAAACTATGTTTAAATAGGTCTTTGATAAAGTCTTGTAATTTATTAAATTCTTACCCGGATTGGTTTCAGAGCTTGAGCATCAGGAAGAAATTTTAACAATGTTGATGCAGCCAGCAGCAGAAAGGATCGATTAATTGAGTCTCCTCCATCCAGACCAGAGAGAGATAACTTGTATAAACCATTGCAAGATTCATGGCGAACAGCAGTCTTTATGAAAAATACAAGAATTAAATGATTACATGCATTATTTAGAAGATCTTTTCTTTTATTGACTTTTCTTTCATATGTACATAATTAAGTTCCTCTCACAATACCTATCAGCTTATCAAGGTAGAATCTGTCTTTCTAGAAAAAGTATTATGAATAACTACATTTAAATTACTTACAGAAAATTGCAAAAGACAGTGTTCTAAAAAAACAAAAGAAAGCTGATTTGTCTGTGCCCCTTGTCTCTTAAGGTTTTCTACAGTAAAGATTACAGCCAGTTACTAAAATAGAAAATACCACATCTGGGCAAACTAGGGAAATCTTTGTGATGCTGGAACCTATACTTAACTCATTCCTAACTACATGGTTAATTTGTTTAATTTCACTAGAAGACTTATTAAGAAAAATATCCATAGACTATCACTAATCCAGCTTTGGCAGTTTGTACTCTTTTTTTTCCAGGGTTTTTAAATGAAGTCAGCATATAAGCTTTTTCTGTGGTTGAGTAATAAAGCAACAGACAACAACTATCACATCATGTCCATATTGCACTAGTAAATACAAAAATCTTCTACTATACATATCTTTATGCAATTTTCAAGTTTTTCTTATATTAGTAAAAATTACTTAAAGCTAAGCAAAGATTCATTTTTCTATCAACTCTTATTCACCTCATTTTGTGTTTAGCTGGCATTATTCAGAAATTTCAACAAATTACAATTAAAAAATTATCTTCAAACAGAAGCCAAAAACAAAGATCAGAGTTTAAAAACTGGTTAGCAATCAACCACAAATATGCCATCTTACACAGCATTTTAACTACAAGTGATCATTTCTTAAACGAGATTGCAAGTAACTGAGTAAGACCCTGCTTACATTTAGCAGGAAACAACATGTTTTGAATTCAATGGAAGCTTGAAACTAAAGTTAATCTTGTTCCATGTTATGCACTGATTAGTGATGTACTAACTTCTCCTTTAACATACCTCTGGAATAAGAAGGGTAAGTTTCTTTAGCCAGTCTTGCAAATGATCACTGTCTGCCAGACAGGATTTCACCAAGGAACAGCAGTGAGCCCAACTCACCAAGAGCCACATTGAATAATGAGTGACTGAAAGGAAACAAGGTAAATCACACTGTAACTAACAGAAGAGGCTTTTTAGGTTGAAGAGTTGCACAGTTCTAGCACACACAACATTTATTTCAGTCATACTAATGTACAAGACTAAATCCTTACTGGCACATAAGATACTACCTAAACTCAGAATTTTACCAATATGCTTACTAAATACTGACCACTGTACCACTGATGACAATTAAATTAGAATTGTTCAGGTATTACCAGTCTGGGGCACAATCCTTTCCTGCATCTCTACATTTTATGCAGTGAGCTGGTACTTTGCTAATGGGCTGCATCATGTTTTAACATCAACATTTCCCTGGACTAACTAGTATATCTGTTCCTTTCTTCTTAACAGCTAGGAGTAAGACTTTAGTACGCGATACTGCAAATTTGAGTTTCATACACTTTAACATCCACAGGGAAGAATAAAGCAGAAAAAATGAAAGCAACGTATAAGCCTAGGAGGACATACCTGTCTTTATGCATGCCTGTGCTGTATTTCTGACAATTACTTTGATATAGACATAATCTGACACAGGTCATTTAGACCTTTTGTAAGAAACCAGCTCTTCTGGAGATGAAGGCATAGCTACAGTACAATATTTCAATACATATAAAACAATTTCCAGAGAAGGAAAGCCTCTTTGTGTATTGCCACCTAGATGTCCAGAGGGATCTGGACAGACTGGATTGATGGGCCGAGGCCAACTGTATGAGTTTCGACAAGGCCAAGTGTTGGATACTGCACTTTGGTCACAACAGCCCCATGCAACACTACAGGCTTGGGGGGAGTGGCTGGAAAGCTGCCTGGTGGAAAAGGACCTGGGGGTGTTGGTCAACAGCCAGCTGAACATGAGCCAGCAGTGTGCACAGGTGGCCAAGAAGGCCAATGGCATCCTGGCTTGTATCAGGAATAGCGTGGCCAGCAGGAGTAGGGAGGTGATCGTGCCCCTGTACTTGGCACTTGAGGTGCTGTGTTCAGTTTTGGGCCCCTCACTCAAACACAGACATGGAGGTGCTGGAGTGTGTCCAGAGAAGGGCAATGAGGCTGGTGAAGGGTCTAGAGAACAAGTCTTATGAGGAGCGGCTAAGGGAACCGGGACTGTTTAGTCTGGAGAAGAGGATGCTGAGGGGGGACCTTGTTGCTCTCTACAACTACCTGAAAGGAGGTTGTAGTGAAGCAGGTGTTGGTCTCTTCTCCCAACTAACTAGCGATAGGACAAGAGGCAATGGCCTCAAGTTGTGTCAGGGGAGGTTTAGATTAGGTATTAGGAAAAATTTCTTTACTGAAAGAGTGGTCAGGCATTTGAATAGGCTGCCCAGGGAAGTGGTTGAGTCCCCATCCTTGGAGGTGTTCAAAAAACGTGTAGATGTGACATTTCGGGACATGGTTTAGTAGGCATGGTGGTGTTGGGGTGACCGTTGGACTTGATGATCTTAAAGGTCTTTTCCAACCTATGATTCTATAACAGCTCTAACACCACCAAGGAACACAAGTTTATAGCATTCTAAGGGTGGAATAAAACAAACGTAATTTGTTATCTTCAATATGTTTTCATTACTATTAGTTCATAACATACAGCTGTTTTGCAGCACTAACCTTCATGTCTTGATCTGTGATCAGACTGAGCTTTCAACACCCTGAACAGGAAGAAGATAACGCCATTTGAACTTTATCATAGAATGTAACAGATTATCACTTGCAATACAAGTACACACATAAGTAACAACAGTTGCTATTAAGTACCCAGTAAGAAAACTAAAATTTTAAAAGGATGCATTACTTCCAGTATTCAAAATTAGCAACAATAGTAAGACTACAAAAATCTTCAAGTCACCCTGATAAAGATTTACTGACTACAAATGTCAAGAAGAAATACCCACAACCCCTTTACTTTATTCGAAAAAAGAGATGTAAAACAGAACTAAGAACTGACCCACACAGAAGAAAGCTAGTATTCTTCACAGAGAACCGCACTTTGAACAAACATTTGCGAACTTTAGACAAATTTTAAATGTATTTACTTAATTTTTATAAAGTATATTACAATGTCATGAAACCAAAACCATACTGTATGCATTTAAAATTACTCCTGCAACTCAGCTAGAGGTTAAAGTTAGGCACACTTGCAGACTTGACCGGAAATTCTCTGAACGTCCTTAACAATCTTTCAAAAATATGGTAAAACAGACTATCCATTGCTTGCAGTCAAGTAATTCTACAACACTAAATGTAGCAAAAAACCTGACCTCCCTGCCATCTGTCCAATGGTCATGATGCAGTCTTACACAGAATTGCTTTTCTCAGGACAAAAATCTCTAATAGCGTGTTTCTGAAGGTAAAATTTTGCCTTCAGTACATACACACTCACTTAAATAGTAAGGGTAATTTCAGCAGTAATAAGCTAATGTTACTAGGATGGAGGAAAAAAGCCAAAACTGGTAGATGACTAAGCACCTTAAAAGTGAATTTATTTTAATTTCTCCTTTACACTGGCTTGAAATCAAGAATACTAATTGCTACAGATAAAACAAAGAAATAGTTCTGGCATGGGAATTTATGAGAGCATACCATATATATTTTGTTGCTCCATGTCTCATACCCTGACCACTGAGAGTTCTTGCCACTCTCTTCTCTCTCACTCCTCATGTAAGGGTGGGATAACTACCAGAAGAGCTGACTAAGAAAAGGAAGTCTAATGTCTATAGACTTAAATTTCTGTTATGGCTGTTAATGGGGACTACAACTGAAAGGACTATTTACTTTATTTAAAGCAGCAATGAAAATGTGCATACTTGATTAGCTTTATTACAAAAATAAAAAGATATTGTACCTAGGTGCCAAGTTGTCATATGTATAAGCAACTGACATAAGTCGCTGAATCAAACTGGTTCCCTGGACAAGTACAAGAAACACCTTTAAAAATTGAAGTCAAAAGAAAAAAAAAAACCAGTTAATATAACAACAAGCTTTTTGATCTGTTTTTAAATTATACACACTGTGTGAATCTAAAACAAACCCACCTGTGGAGAGGGCAGAAGAGCAAAAGACAAAACATAGCATCTCCATAGTTAAAGCTTATATCGGTTTTCATTGAAGCAGCTCTGAAATCCTGTGTTTTGTTGACTTAACTCTAGATGCTAAAATTTCATTCTATTTCTCTAAGAAAGACAATTTAACTGAATAGAAAAATCAACCATGTATTCAATCCTTTTAGCAAATACACAGTATATTTGTTAAAAGCATAGACTATTCACTTCATTTTTAAAATCTTAGGCTTGATGAGGTTGGATATGTAAATTCCACCTCTCTGTGATCAACATGTTTTATTGACTATACATTCACTTAAATTATTCGTCTTTAGAGGGCCTGACAGGCCACGCAGAATTTTCAAATCAAAGTCTTAAGAAAGTATTTTAAATATTTAGACAGCAAATCCACTGCAACCAAAAATATTCATTAACTGACAATCAAAAATGTAAAACCAGTTATAGAAACTGGTAGCAGCACACAACCAGTGTTAAAAAAGTTAATAGACTTGATAATTTCATAGAATCATAGAATGGTTTGGGTTGGAAGGGACCTTAAAGATCATCTTGTTCCAACCCCTCTGCCATGGACAGGGACACCTTCCACTAGACCAGGTTGCTCAAAGCCCCATTCAGCCTGGCCTTGAACACTTCCATGGAAGGGACAGCCACAGCTTCTCTGGGCAACCTGTTCCAGTGCCTCGCCACCCTCACAGTAAAGAATTTCTTCCTTATTTCTTATTTCTCTGTATCATAGCAGCTTTGGCAATTTAGGGATCTGTTTTGTCAAAAACACCTAATACTTGTAGAACGCAGCTGGTCCTGTGCCCAAGAGCAACTGATTTACAGTGTATCTCTGATGTCAAAATACTGCGTTTGCTTGGTCTACATTAGGAAATTAGCATGCACGAATCTGGTAGGAAGGTTTACAGGTTTAGGTAAGTTTATTGTACATTCACTCAGATATCCGTAGCAGAGTTGTTTTAGTGTTTACTAAAGGAATCTAAAATGGACTTAGTGAGGATGAGGAGAGTCCATATAACAAGTTACCATAAAAAAAGGAGTAATTACTTGGGAAAACAAAATCTAAGAAACAGGGATAAAGCACCGGAATTCTGAATTCCCAATTCGTATGCTCACCAATCACCAGAAAACCTTTTCGTTCCAGCTTTTGAAACTGCCATGTTTAAAGCAATTAGAATACTTTTTAGAGAAGAATAACATGTAGGATAGAGATTAATATTAGTAGCTTTTTCACTACATTATTACCAAAATAAAGGCTTCACACAACAAAGGAGTCATTTTTCTAAAGTTCACAAAATGGACATGCTGTTTATCTCTTACCTCTGTTAAACGAGGTATATGAAGGCCCTTCACATGGTCACTTGCAGTCTTCCTTGATTTGCCTGGCCATGTTCTTTTTCTGTGACTCTCTGCTACACCAGACCAGGCAAAGACATCATGGTAAGCTAAATCCAAATCTGAAGGATCAACTGCAAACTGGCATATCAGCTTCAACAAGCAAGCAAGACAGTCTAGCTGCCACTGTGAATAAGAAGAAAATGAAATTTTCCTATTTCAGGGATGTATTTTTAAAATAATTTCATGCTTGCTATGGAATTTGAAATGAAAAGTTTAAGTAAGGTATAAAGGATAAACAGCTACAATTCTAACTGGCAAAACCTCACCAGAAGAGACAATAAAGAAGAAAGTTACTTAAAAAGTTACTTCTTATACTAAGGACATTTTCATGATCTAGTCCTATTAACACGTGCATTCAAGATATTCTATTACTGAGTGCATGAAATAACACAGAGGAAATGGTATAGGACTTAAGTTCAACATTTAATAGCCTTTCCTGCATTGTATTCAACTATAGCACAGAGTAATAAGCATGGTATATAGAAGCACTTTCAAGCTGAGTATGTTTAACCATGCAGACACAATAGATACTACTTTAAAAATACTATTTTGTATTGTCATATCTCTTGTTAGAGGAAAACGACTGACTCATTTTGTAGCTCTTGGAGATCAGTTTTCACAGCTCTCAGCTGTGTGCCTATGGCCAAACACAGCACCTGCTCAGCTCCACCAGCAGAAAGTGGATTCTGAGAGTAAAATTAACAAAAATAGAGCACCATGTCACAGCAAAGTGATATGAAGTAGGTTCGGTATCTAGCACCTATGCATGTAAGCATACAAGTATAAGTCAGGACTTTGTATTAAGGCACTTAGTTGCAGAATTTGTTACCATTTTTGCAGTGTTGTGCATGCTTTTTGGACAGAGCAATAAAAGCAATCATAGAAACTTTTGTTTCTACACTGAATAGAAAGAAGGACAACTTGCTTCTAATATTGAAATAATTTTAGGGCAAACATATAAAAATTAGTTTAAAACTATCAAATTTTTAATAAAAGTATACCCGCCTTCTTTTTAGCATTTCAGTAACTGTTATGAGTTTTATACACACATATATGTGCTTGTTCATTTACTTCTTTTATGTACATATGACTCGCAGCTTGAGAAATTTAACTTTTTTTTTAATCAAATGCCATAGAATTGCAAATTTTAAAAGAGAAAAAATTTAATAAAAAAAGCTTTCATTGTGGTAAGAATTCAGCTCTAAGTAGTAACGGAATAATGATGAAAAAGACATTATATAAGAATGACTAACAATAATGGTCACTAACGAAAAGTGTCTTTATTAACACCACAGCCACAATGCTACCCCTTTTGTGTCAATGCCAACAAGACAAAATGGTATTTCTTGGCCTCTTCAGAGGGAAAGATAACTAACAGATTACTCCTTCTAAAACAGACTATTATAAAAGTTTCCAAATAGCAACCTTCCCTACAACAAGCAGAAAAAAGGCAAAAATAAACTACCTCCTTCTTGTTTGGCAAATTTTTACTTTTTTAAAAGTGTGATATGCAATAGTTTTATGAATGCAGTTGCAACCATTCCTGAAGATGAAACCCATTTTTTTTTTCCTCTAAGATGTTTTCCACGATCTACAATTTTATGTTCTACAAGCTAGGATTTTTTAAGACTGGACAAAAAATTAAACAAAAAATACACACAGAAAAACACAAAGGGTGATTTTAAAATATAAAAAAGCAGAAGTACGAAGATTATTCTTTTTAAAGAAAATAAATCATTCTATGAATATAAAATATTTAAGAAAAAGCTGCTATTGCATAGACTCTGGTGGTTTCAATTACAGAATTCATTTATTTCACTTACTACAGAAAAGTAACTGCAACAAAGGCTGAAAGTAATGAAAGTCTTTACAAATAAGAGCTATGTTATTCTGGAGAAAAAGGCTGAATAAACACCTACCACAGTCCATGATTCCTGTTCTTTAGGCTCTAAGATTCCAGAACTGAAAATTTCTAGTAACTGTTGGAGTCCTCCAGCAGCAACAAACTGTAAGTATATTATGGAACCAATATGAGAAAAGTAAATACAGAAATATCACTAAGTTCAGTTAGATACCAATCTAAGTTTTATAAATAAATAATTTTTAAAAATCTGATAAACTAGTCAGCTGGATATTTTATGAAAAACAAAAGAAATCATTGTACAGAACCGTGACAAATTTAAAGGCCTGACAACACAGAAAAACTTTAAAATGTAATACCTAAATTTGAGTTCAAGAACTCTAAGACAGGTGATGTTTTAAATGGGTTTTCATTTTGTATCTTTTTTTTGAAAAACTGTATTAGGTATCATAGAATACTGTAGGAAAATCAAACCTTGCAGCTCCATGTGTTTTTACTATTTTCTATTTGATCTTCACTCGAATCATCTGAGTCTGGGTAAAGATCGCTATAACTTCCCTAAAGATAAGTAAGAACAATTCATTGTAAAAACAGTTAAAGAATTAAAATACTATAAAATAACTCATCAATATATACCTAGCCTCAGAGAGAAAAACATATATTCTGTGCAAGAAACTCTGTTACCGTAGATTCACGTCTTATTCTCCTGTTGGGCTTTCCCAAAGCTTCAATAATTTCCAGGGCGTACAAAAGTTTATGGGCACTTTTTATTCGCAGCAGATCCTTCCAGCTAAAGCCATCATTACCCTTAGAAGACAGAAAAGACAGAAAACAATTAACACAAATATATGTAACGCTAATCTGTCTGAAAAATGCAAGGAGAGGATTTTTAAAGTGACATGGACAAATTATTTGGTTTTTAATTTCACCTATTATTTGAAATTAGACAATTTCAAGCATATTTCTATACATGATTAACAATATGAATAACGTGCATTCAGCAACAAAATTTGAGTAAAACTCCAACTTTACTATAAGCTGAGGTACACACAATTTTAAAGTGGAGGAAGCCAAATGTTGTACTCTAAATTATAACTTCCACCAAAATTTTGATGCATGTGTCCATAAAGAATCATAATATCTAAAAACTGTTAACATGTAATTTAATCAACTTTATAAGAGGCAAAATTTTCATCTATAGGGCAAGAAAACAACTAGATAAGTACCCATGTTCTGAACTTGAGAGTACAAAAGGATTACTGTCACAAGAGTCATAATGTTAAAGCAAGCCTGCAGACAAAGAAACTGCTGTTTCAAATCAACCCAAAAGATTGTGACAACTAGTACTGATTCTTCTTTTCATTTATTAACTCACTTTTTAAAAGAGATAATAAAAACAAACTTTGGGAACTAAGTTTGACATCTCTGTTTAATTTTGCAAGAATTATTATGTTTACTTGTGCCTCAGCATACTTCACACACTTACTATTTAGCATTCTTATTTGGGGAAAATTCAACTAAAACACTAGACACTAAAACATCCATGTATAATAAAGATAAACATGTAAAACAAGCATTCTTTGTTTACCTGCTCATCTGAAATATTCTGGAATGCCTGCAACATATTGGGGCATGTTGGCAGAAGCATTAACAGTTCCCAGACACGCCTGGACAAGTTTTCTGCATGGAGATGGAGTTCTTCACACCTTGAACTCTGACAAACCATAGAACAACCATTCTTATTGTGAACTTCTTTGTGCAAATAAGATTTCAAAGTCAAAAATTACATTTATTCTTAATTAAGAAGCTGTTTCCTATCTAATGCAAATCCATAAACAGAACATGATAGTTACAAGTCTCACTGAACCTGCAAGAAACTAAGTTCCATTATCTTTACAGCATATCGCATATTTTGAAATATTTGAGTGTAAATTGAACTTAAAAATAAGCTACTTGTCTGAATATACTAGTGGTTATTTAATTTCCCACAAGCTAATGATGACATATAAGACATAAAACCTGAGGTTTTGCGGTAAAACCTTTACAAACCTTTCTTCAAGCCAATTCCCCTTATTAGTTACCACCTCTACTGAAATAATCAATATTCTTTCTTAAGAATTACTTTTTTATAGTTTCTACAATATTCAGAATATTTAAAACACATCAGAACAAAGTTGTTAAGAAAATCAGAAGAAAATCAGAATAATCATAATGATTATACCATATGCAAAATGTGAATATACAGACAATAAATGTATCTAGCAATTGGACAGAGTACACAAGAAGTAGGCTAGACAGGAAAAACAGATCCAAGTAAATAAGACTTAAATGTAATTATTAGAATAAAATTACTCTAAATTACCTCACTATCTTCCATAGCCACTTCTCCAGAAGGAGGCTTAAAAGAGGCAAGCATCTCTAACAGATCAAAAAGAGTGGTAAGATGAGGTTCTTGAAGGAGTAAAAGCATTGGTATTTTGTCCTTCTGAGGAGGAGGTAGGCAAGATGCTGGAAGCTGCACACCTTCACCTTTACGTTCTCTCCTTGGTGCACCCAGGGATACAAACACCATCTAGAAACGGAAAGAAACAACAAGGAGCAGAGAGACAATTTTAAAAATCCACATGCTAAAACCAGAGAATGTTTTCAACAGGATCAGAATTAAGAACTTAAAGATACATCTTTGTTGCCAAATCTTTACTGTGCACCATTTTGAGCAAATGCCGTAATTAAAGCTTGGTTGTGCTTTGACTTAAGGCATTAATGGTGTAGTTGCATACCCTGTTAGCTGTTGTTACAGCAGACAGTCCTGTTTCCTTGTCCCTCATCCCTCCCCATTCAGGCTGGGGAGACTCTAGGACTGGCCTGACTTCTCAGTACATTGATGAAATGGCACAGCAACTAATCCAGAGGAAAAATGAGATAAAATTGGCTCAAAGGACCAGAAGAATGCTAGCAAGGGTGTAGCAACACAAATAGCAATGTGACTGGAAAAGTAGACATTTGTTATATTGGCATGACCATGGTGTGGAAAGCCATTCTCAGATGAACTGTTCCTGCTGACTAGTTACCACCTCCTCACATTGACCACACCCAGCCATTCAAACCGAATGCTACTGCTCCTCCAAGTTCTGCAAACATAAAAATTCATCTGATTGCACCATAGTTCAATTCTGTAAAATGATCTATGTTAATAAGAAAAAAATATTTTAAAAACTGGGTTTGCTTTTGAATTAACCCAATTCATTTAGCAAAAAGAAGTAATAAACAATCAAAGACATAGTCCAACATATTATCCAGCAAGAGTCAAGATGGACTAACTGCTACAATTGCTAACAGCCAGCAATAGCACATGTAAGCATACCAGCCAGCAACAATCTTTCTAAAAGGATGTCAGCAGATCCCTGCAGGTGTACAGTATGAGTTTAGTTTTCCTTTAGATGGAAAGAACATATGTGATGATCTGCTAGCAAGTTTTGTTACAGTTCCACCTCCCTGAAATAGTCATTCACACTTATACAAATCAAATCAGGCTTTTCCATACTGTTGACTTCAGCAATCTTGTGAGTAGACCACTCTAACAGGAACTCTAAACTGAGATAAAAAATTACAGATGAGCATTAAAAAATGCTTCAGATTTAACCTGTGAAAGCAGGAGAGAGCTAGTCAATGCTACTGTGGAATTAATGTGTGTTCAACAATTCAGACAAAATGTGGATATTTAATTCTGTTTTCACTGGTCTCTTGCTTTCCTTGATGAATGAAAAAACCTGAATATAACTAGGAATAGGCTTTTACAATTATTAATTATTTTGAAGACTGAGAGCAGCAAGGATGAACAGCAGTAGTCCGAGCTTAAAAAAAGCACCTATTGGATAGCATGAAATAACTAGTTTCAGAAAACTGCAAGATGGTCCCCAAGAAAAGTAAACCTTCAATCACCACTACAGGTATCAGTTGCACAAGACAAAAGCAATATATCAAGCAATCTCTTTCAGTGACTGCTATCCATATGCTGGTAATACCTGCATATCCTTGAAACCCAGTTCATGAAGTGTCTTTTCATCATAATCAGTTGTCAGTTCATGCCCAGATGATATCATTCTGACAGGTCCCATGAGGCCACCTAGGATAAAAACATTATTTCAGTATATTTCTGGAATCATAGTTTAATTTTCTACTGTAAGTGCTGAAACTTATTTTTAATAGTACACCCTAAGCAGCAATTAAACTGAGGCAAAAATTTAATGTAATTTCCTTATGAAAACTGGTTATTACAATAAACTACATTTCCTTGCATGTATTTAGAAATACCCTTTTCAACAACAGTTCACCCAATCTTGTAGGAAAAAGCGTCCACAATACAGATCAGAACATGTATTCCATATTTTGTAGTGAATTATGCTATGCCAGAGAAGGATAATGGAAAATTATTGTGATCATCAACAAAATCTCTTTGTATCACACACCTGTGACAAATTCAGCAAAGGCAAAGACGCAATAATTATCTTACTTAAATGTCGTTGGAACTGAAGGTGTCGTATATTTCAGAAAGGAAAAACTGAGAACACCCACCAAAGAACTCTCAACATTGAACAAGAAATCTGAACAATTAAAACATTAAGAATTTAATTTAATTTGGCACAGACAATCAAACAGTAACCAAGAATTCAGGGACAGGCCAGGGATATCAAAGGCAACAAGAAAAGCTTCTACAGGTACATTAGTGATAAAAGGAAGGCTAGGAAAAATGTGGGCCCTCTCTGGAAGGAAATGGGAGACCTGCTTACCCAGGATACAGAGAAGGCTGAGGTACTCAATGACTTTTTTGCCTCAGTCTTCATGAGCAAGTGCTCCACCCACACCGCCCAAGTCACAGACAGCAATAGCAGGGACTGGGAGAATGAAGAACCACCCACTGCAGAAGATCAGATTTGAGACCATCTAAGAAAACTGAAGGTGCACAAGTCCATGGGACCTGATGAGGTGCATCCATGGGTCCTGAGGGAACTGGCAATGTGCACTCGCAGCCCGAAAGGCCAACCATATCTTGGGCTACATCAAAAGCAGCATGGCCAGCAGGTCGAGTGAGATGATCACAGAATCACAGAATGTTAGGGGTGGGAAGGGACCTCTGTGGGTCAGCTAGTCCAACCCTCCTGTCGAAGCAGGGTCATCTAGAGCAGGCTCCACAGGACCTTGTCCAGGCGGGTCTTGAATATCTCCAGAGAAGGAGAATCCACAACCTCCCTGGGCAGCCTGTTCCAGGGCTCCCCCACCCTCAGAGGGAAGAAGTTCTTCCTCATGTTCAGATGGAACTTCCTGTGCTTCAGTTTGTGCCCATTGCCCCTTGTCCTGTCGCTGGGCACCACTGAAAAAAGTTTGGCCCCATCCTCCAGACACCCAGCCTTGAGATATTTATAGGCATTTCTAAGGTCCCCTCTCAGCCTTCTCTTCTTCAGGCTAAACAACCCCAGCTCCCTCGGCCTTTCCTCATAGGAGAGATGCTCCAGCCCCCTGATCATCCTTGTAGCCCTCCGCTGGACTCTCTCCAGTTGCTCCTCATCTTTCTTGGACTGGGGAGCCCAGAACTGGACACAGTACTCCAGATGGGGCCTTCACTAGGGCAGAGTAGAGGGGGGGTGAACCTCCCTTGACCTGCTGGCCACACTCTTCTTAATGCACCCCAGGATGCCATTGGCCTTCTTGGCAACCAGGGCACACTGCTGGCTCATGGTCAACCTGTCGTCCACCAGGACACCCAGGTCCCTCTCCGCAGAGCTGCTCTCCAGCAGGTCAGCCCCAAGCCTGTAGTGGTGCATGGGGTTGTTCCTCCCCAGGTGCAGAACCCTGCACTTGCCCTTGTTGAACTTGATCAGGTTCCTCTGTGCCAAACTCTCCAGCCTGTCCAGGTCACGCTGAATGGCAGCACAGCCTTCCGGTGTTATCTACCACTCCTCCCAGTTTTGTGTCATCAGCAAACTTGCTGAGGGTACACTCTAACTCTTAATAAATGTTATTAGAAAGTCCTTTTATTTTTTTCATTTTTTTTTAAATCTATACAGAACAGTCCCCAAATAGGGTACGGACGAGTAAAACTACAGGTTTTAACCACAAATCTCACTTTCAGTCCTATCTTCTCAAAATTAGCTGTTGAAAAGTAAAAATCATGTGACTAGATTATTCCAAGCATACAGTGGCATGCACAGAACAATGCAATAACACTTCTTCAAGAGTTTGGTCAGTTAGAGATTTAGCCTCTTACAGGATTTTAGGCATCTATCAGCCAACACAAATATCAATTAGAAGACGAGGCACTTGGAGGCATTAATACAGGTTTTAAACCTAGTGAAGACACTGGCTTATGAATTGACAGACACAAATTTTATGGTTCTCCAGTTTCCCACAGTTATGGTACGTTAATAATTAGTGTAATAAACACAGAAAAAAGAAAGCAACATCCACAAAAAGTATACAAGATTATGGATATCACCACAGGCATTCCACAAAACAAAAGACATTGTACATATGTAACATGACTGAACTGCGGGCGGCTGCTGTAGGACTGCAATTCCGAACTTTCTGAATCATGTTATCCTAAAATCCCAGCTAAAATAAAAATAAGAATTTCTGCTACGTGGCTATACTTGGTGGAAAACTAGACAGTTTCTTCACTAAAACAGGTCCTGATGAGTGACTGGAAAAGCGTTTCACAAATAAGGTAGCTATGATGGCTAAAATTCAGTCTGGTTTACTCAGAGTGTGTCTCATCAAAACATTTTTTTAAAAAGTTATTAAACTATGAAAAGAAAGTCAGATTCATACATACTAATGGTCAGTGGTGTTGGAAAAAGATGTTCACGGACAGAGTTTGTTCGGCTAATATGCATTACATGCTAACTCTTGCTCACAATGGGAAAGAAATAAAACAAGAAAACATTGAGAAGATAATTCAGAAAACAGTAACATTTTGAACAGCAGTAGCTGATAAGAATGCTATAATATATATTATCAGTAGGATTTAGAAAATCTCCTCCTCCTAAAAGATAAAGCATAAATGTTCACTCAAAAACACACAAAGAAATAGAACAACAACAGGTTGCATATTCACCACACTAAGCAAGCAATGATCATCTCAGGTGACATTCCAAATTAAGAGCATCAAATGTAGGGTATAAATTACGAATTTGAATTATAACTTCAAATTTTGAATCAATGGCAGAGCCAGAATGTGTAAATATCACAGAACATAGAATAAAGTTCTATGTAACAGAACCTCCAATTACAGAAAACAACATAATTAACTAAAAAAACAAGAAGAAAAATGATGTGGGAGAAAGTCCATTGGGACCTGGAGCTTGGCTAGATCTAAGGACTTCTGGCAGATCTGCGTTTTCTTTGCTATTTCAAATAAATGGCAGCGCTTAAGAAAGAACACTACCAATTAAAACTGAGGATAATGTTAACTATAACTACAGCTAGAAGACAATAAATAATCATGCTTGCTTATTTAGGATATCTGGGGAAGAAAATGACCATAATCTTCTAAGCTATAAGTGGATGAACTCCTCAGGGCAAAAAAATACAGGTATGAGTACTATAGCTTACCAGGGAAATCCCCTTTGCGGCTGCTTTGGCCAAACTCCTGAAGCTGTGCTTGTTGATTTATCTGCTCCTTCTGCAAATTTTCATACCAATGGGTGACTTCTGCCCGTAGATCGGCCACCTGATCACTCGGGTACATTTCTATAGTCATCTGAAATAAAAACATGTATTTTATTTTCCAAAGTGAACAGTGGACTTACAGAATTTTAACAATGTTGGATGTACTTGTAAAAGGGCTTTTAACTTACCTTGTCAGGAAGTCCAGCTGGCTGACATACAATTCTTAGTGGTAGTGACTGTTTGTCACTCAGGGCTTTCAAGTGACTGCTGATACCAGTGCCTTCAATCTGCCACTGTCTCAGATGATATGCAAACCTTAAGAAGCAGGTAAAAAAACAGAAAAAGTATTTTTGTCAAAATGTATTTAACACCTTCGATAAACAATGAGTGGAAAGACAAAACTTGCACCTTCATTCACTGGTTTTTAAACATAAGAGGAAGTTAGTGAAATTCTCACTATTTTTCAAACAAAACTAAAATAACTTCTAAAAAGTTACTTTGGTGAGGGATGGGGAAACACGAACCACATCCATACTTTATACAAGGAGAAGGGCTGACTCTTCCAACTGTTTATACTTTATATACTAACTTTCAAAATTATCCACAACTGTCCTTACTTTACACAAAGGAAAAGAAAGACAGCATTACTTAAATGAGTAATAACAACTCCTAACTCATTCATCATTATGGTAACAGAAATGTAAACAAATTCTGCATCCAAATATCTCAATGGAGCTACTTACCTTCTCCTAAAAGCCTCCAAGTGTGTCTTCAGCATTAAGAGTCCTCTTTCAATAATGATCAGACTTGAATGAGAGTCTTGCTCAAGGTTACTAGAAGCTATCATCAGACTCTCCATACACTTGCTAATAAATTCCTGTTCTTTCTCAAGACCAGTTTTACCTGTAATATCAGTTAAAGTAAATTATACATGCACAACTTTGGGACCATGCATTTTAATACTAAGAATAAAAAGAGGATAACACTAGCTATTCTTTAAAACACTTTAAACAGAAAACAAAAATAAAAATTCATACCATTGATATAATAAGAGTTGATATACTGGATAGCCGCTCGACTGACGTCACCAGACTGCGCTCTTAAAGCAATACCCCAGAATTGGTCCATGCCACACAACTGTTTTGACAGAAGGAAACAGTAACAAAACATTGCCTCATTATTATACTGCGAGTGATGCTTTTCTGACCTGAGACCTTTTATTTGCCTTTTGATGCATCTACTAAAAATATCTCCGGTTTTCCTCTGCTTGGGCTCTCACCACTGCACACATCAATTACTATAAAATTCTAACTTCCACAGAAATATTTCCATACTTCGAAGCATGAGGAGAACCAGTTAAAATTTAAAAGAGTGAATTTTTAATTTTGACCAATAGAAATACTTTTAAATGAAGCGTTAAAACCACAACTATAATTGGTATTCATTGCAAGGATACACATTTTAATTAAAAATTGCCTTAAGTCAATTCACAGAAAAATATCCTATATATAATTTTATTTCTAAGACAGTGTTTCTGTATAAAACACTACAGAAGAAAAGCTTCTAAAGCACATCACATGTAAACTGAGACACATTTTACAACAGATTTCTAGTCAGAATTAAATATGCCTAAGAGAATGACACCTGAATCTTCTTATTTACAAAAGTAAATGTTACAAACCCATTCTTTAAACATAATAGTGAACACATTTCAGTTATGCTAAGAATATGATAAACTGCACAAAGGTATACAGGCAACAGGTCACACTTTCTTTGTGGTTTCTTGTCTCTGCCTCTAGAGACAAAAGTAACACACGCTCAAAGTCATGAGGGAAGGTCAGAATCATTGGCCTCTTTTATTTCCATTTCATGGTCCTACATTTGGAACTTTTGAGTCTGGAGCTCCCAGCGCTCTCCTCAAGGTAGAAATCTGTACAAACCCCACCACTACGGGCTGTGACATTACTATCTCATACCAGCAAACAATATTCAAGCCAGTAAGTTCTCAAGACATATGCCATTGCAGATAATTTAACTTTCCCCTTCCCCAGAAAGAAGAAAAACACAAGCACAGAATCTAGGCTTACCTCTGAGTTTGAGCCACCATCATATGCACTAGTAGCCAATCGAGCCAAATTACACAAATGCTGGAAGAGGTTTAGGCCAGTCATAGTAATAGTTTCAGGTTTCAGTTGTGGCATCTAAATAAAATAAATGCACTTTAGTATGGCAAAAAAACCCCACAATACAGTGATGGAATGGATAGCAGTTACAGGATATTTATTTCATTAGCACAGAAAAATGTCATTGTTACTACCAATCTTCTTCAAATTTAGTAAAGCATTTAAAATTTATTCTTACAAAAGATCACACTGAACTCTATATACAATACAAACATCAACTATAACTGGCTTAAACAAACCTCTTTACCACTGATACGGACCGTAACAGTGCAGAGGGAACAAAAATTATTATTGTAACATTTGCCACTTATCAAAAGCAGGAGAACTTGCTAGCATACTCAAAAAGCTCATATGCTTACAAAACTAGACAAAAAAAAGTATAACCTTGAAAAATAACTAGACTACATTAATTATTGCACAATCTATGCATTTTGTAATGTCATCTCTTGAAATGGATGGGATCCCTTGCAAAAAGCGCTGCTGCTACATGTTCACATTTTCAGTGGATGTATTGATGAGATTTATACGCCCCTCCCAAAAAGAACAAAAGTAATCTTTTTTCAGTTAGGTAAGCATAAAGAAAAGTATAGTTTTGGGAGGCTTTTTTTTTCAAATTGAAATGAAGTGCTACATAGCTTCAGATACAACACACAGGCTATTTGCAAAGAAACATTCAACTAAACACCGATGTGAAAAGAATTCAAGCCAATCCATTTCCCTCTTCCCTCCAAGCAGAGAAAAATAATTGCATGACAAGTGGGGTGCCCTCAGACTACTGAAAACATATTTTACATACAAACAATTTAAAGTATGTTAAATAGTAGTGTTTCTTTCCATGTCAGCACTATTAGAATTAATAAGGTTGCAATTAACTCTATACGTACCTTTTCCAAAAAAAGATGCTTGTAAGTCTCCATACCCATAGCATGCTGATCTTTACTTCGTACTTGATTTAAAAACCAGTGTAGTGCATCGTCGTAACATTCAGAATCTTCTACTAAGCAGTGCCACAATATGTCCACTTGTTCTAAACTCAACCCTAAAATTAGGAAAGTATTTTTAACTACTGCTTTCTAATATCAAATATATTGCAATATTCTACAAAACCCAGGAATACATACAGAAAAATTAGAACAGATTTCTTGTCAGGATAAGAAGTTTTCAGAAACAACAGAAGAAAAATGCATCACCTACCAATTAGGAATCATACACTTTTCCCCTTTTACAGCTGGATATCAGTTTTTGGTCATTAGTGCTATCAATCATTACCAACCCACTGAGCATGTGGGGTGATCTGAGATCTTGTACCAAACACTAGGTTGTTTCTCAGTTCATAAATAATTATTGGGCACAACCTAGAGTCCAACTCTGGGTATTGAGACTGTGGCTAAAAATAGTCTCTCTGTAACTATCTCATCATTACTCCTTTCAAGAAAGTTGCAGGTTTATTTTCTTAACTGGCATATAAACATTTGTGATCCCAACAAATTTCTTTAAAAGGAATTGTGGCTCTCCTATCAACAATAGCAAAGATGGTGTTACATTTTTTTTTCTCTCTCAGCTACAGATATTCTCATTCCTTCCTGTACTGTACTCTAACAACCAGAGGGACCAGCCATGCATTGTATGGCACGTTTGACTACCTATAATAAGACAACCCAAATGACTCCTCCCTTCAGTCATTTTAATAAATGACCTCAATATGCAATCAACTGAAAGTCTGTACAGAGCTGATGCTGAGACAATACTGAAGGCTATTAGTTTACAAGGGCTTAAGAAGAGAGCCACCAAAACAACTTATGGAAGGGAAAGCCACCAAAGGTTACTAAAACCATAGAAAATATGTTCAAATTGCATCAGCCACATCAAAAGATTTCTCTTTTTAACCTTCTGGAGCGAAAAGATTTCAGCATCTGTACAGATCAGCTATCATACAGAATACCACTTTCGCAAAAGACCCTACAGGGAGCGCAAACCAATTTCTAACAGTATTAAAATATAAAGAATTACTCCTTTTTGATATCACAACTTACAGTGCACTCCAGTAAAAGATCTCTGGGAACATTATGGACGTCAACCAAACTCCGCAAATACAGAATGTATTATCTTCATTTCAGTAATTACTACAATGCTAATATTTAGAAAAACTGAAGCACAGAGAACATAAAAATTTGTTCTCACAGAACTCCAACAGAATCTAAACTCCAATGTTGGTTCCATGCTTTTGTCAAAAAGTCTTCCTTCTTTTGAAACAGTATCAGAGATTATTTAAAATTGTATATGTTTAAAATATTATATTTATTTAAGCTAACATTCATTATTAACACCTATGTAAGCCTTACTATGAGGAGTTTCTCTGATAAGGTAACCTCAAAAACTTACTGAAATGATCTGGTGATCCTAGAGTGGAAAACACACATGTCAGGAATTGAAGACGAACCTGAACTTCTGCACTGTGGCTGTATCTAAAATTTAAAATTGTATAAAAATGGAAGTTTATTTAATTGTTTATTTTTATAAATTTTTCCCCACTCACACACATGCCTCTCAAAAGCATAAATAATTTTTTCTTACAAGTTTCTTTCTGAACTTCTAATTCAGTACATAGTCTACACTCCAGTTGTACACATTAAAGAACCACACCAAACAAGTGGAAAAACACACTAAATAAGGTACTTTTTCGGTTGTTGGGGGTCGGGGGGTGTGTGTGGGGGTGGGTGCGTGTGTGTGAGAGAGAGGGACAGAGGGGGGTCTTTCTGATATACACTTGCATCATTTTGTCACCAGCACCTTGCAGATTCTAACTTTGATTTTTTTCCCTAACTTGTAAAATGCTACTATTTCTACTCTGAACGCCTGATCCCAGCTGACATATACTCTTTATAAAAATATTTTAACAACTTATATAAAAATATTAACTTTATTTCTATTTACAAGGTAGAAGCTTGTAAATAGTCAAAGAACCAGAATAACATATTGTTTTGCCTGAATTTAAAGCAATTCATCCCACTTCCAAACAGCTTTTGAAGTAATTTCTCACTAGAGCAATATGCAATACAAAGGTGTATGAGGAAGTAAATATTTTACCCATAAACGGTAACATTTTTCAATTCTGAATGCCCATTATTTACACAGTGACTTTGACATCTGTCAAAAAACGAACAGACTATTCCTCCGAGATTGGGAATTTAGAAATTGATCACTTGTGTATATACACCTAGTTTTAATCATACAGATTGGAAAGTGCAGATGAATGTGTTAAACAGAAAAAACTACTGCAAAGGTTAATGATAAGTTTTTAAACTGAAACATTTGAGTAGTTTTATGACATGAAATAACTTTAAATGGATTTAAATATGTAAAACTTTGTTTTATTTGCAAACAAATATTTAGCATAATGTCTAATAAAAATTACACAGAGGTTGTTGTGTGGGTTTTTTTAAGGAAAAGGAAGCTATTTTAAATGATATGTTTATAGACCTTTGTCTGTAAAGCATGTCATGTCCCTGTAGAAAGTATTTACTTAAAACAACACATCAGAAGCACCAGAAATATCAAAAACCCAGTCAGTTGCATACTTACAATGCATGTTTATGTTGTCCTTCCCTGACCGCCTGAATGTAGTGTACCAAATTATCAAAGAAAAGTTTCATCATATTAAGTTCCTTTTCTGCCCACCTGTGTCAATTTAAAGGGCAGAAAGTATTACGGTATTACCAGAAAAGCTACAGAAATTAGAACGCTAAAATAGAAAAATTGCATACACATAAAACCAAAGTAAACATTCAACTTTCCATCTACCATGAGTTCAAGAGTATTTTCCAGTACTCTCTTCTTCCTTGTCACCCATAAGGCTTCACAATGTCATTATTCTCAGGCATAGGACTGACATAACACTCCCTTTGAGACCACAAAAACTGTTCCTAAAGGCCCCAATTCAGAAAAAGTCTAAGCCAAAACTCAGAACCAGGCATGTATTTAAATGTGATGTCAAAAAGGCCAAGAAAAATTGGTGATAATCATTGTAATCTTTCCCAGAAGTTCCAGTAGTCTGTTCTCTATAGTTAGACCAGCTAGTTATATAGTTTGATCTAGAGTAAGGAATGCTTTACTACATATCTTCACATTTCAAAGACTTTCTTATAAACCAAATACTGAGAAGCATTTGATATACAATCAGAACAGAATGATGGACCATCGCGTTATTACAGCCTTTTATAATATACTATTAGTGGATGTCTAGTATTGTCTTCAAGTCCTTTGGGATTTTAAGGAGGGATTTAAAAAAATATAAATTAGTCTTCAGTTACGATAATAATGCATATTATGAAGAAATCTAGGCCTGAGTGATTAGACAAGCTCATACGACTAGGCCAGACAACAGACAGATGATAACCTTAGGTCATTATTAATTTGGACCACACTAAAGGAGAAAGCCTTGCAGCAGTCCCCCAGATGTCATCGCTTCTGTTGGTTTAGTCTGTTGGGGACAGGGGGCTACTTACATTGTTATCCAATGTGTATCATAACTGCTCCCAAACTGTTGAAACGTACCAAACAGCTTTGGAAGAAGACGAAGTGAAACTACTACTGATCTAAAGGAGAAAGAGAGAAACGATGACAATACGTGATTGTTACAAAATTAAAATACTCAATTATAAAATTACTTTGAGAAGTTCAGGTTTGGTGAGCAAATAGGTTAACTGAAAGCACTGGAAAAAAACACGTGAAGTTTACCATCACATCAGCCAATTAGCTTTCTGAATCTGAACTACATGTACTTCAAATTCTTTACTTGTAATACCTTGGACACACAGCTATTGGACAAGTATAAAATTAAAACAGTATACATTTTTATTATTAAAAATATTTACATTCCAGAAGATAAATTCTTGGTTTTGACTTTCATAATACTTCTCTTTTGAAATTTCAGCAAAATTAGTATGATTTTCCTACAAACATACGACATAGCAGAAAAATCTGCCTCAAACTCCTTATAGACACACGTATTGTAAGACAACTGTCTAGGAAAACTCAAGAAGTGCATAAACTGCACATAACTGAACTTTCATATCAGTGGTAAGTATCTTCACATTTATTTTATTAATTAGTATCTCAGTATACTTGTAACTCATCTCACAAATACAGTTCTTAGCAAAAAGGTAACAACGTAACACTGCCAGTGATGTCTAGCAGTTCATTGGTTCTATCAACAAAATAAATCCCACTTTTGCCAGTCTTCAAACTGCACAATCTCACAGCTTTGGCTGGTATTAAAACAAGTTATCGAGGTCAAGGTATTACTTCTAGCTCCAGCTGCTTCTTCACAGTAATTAAACACCACAACACACCTGGTGGAAAAGAACTTGTCTGTTCCTCAGCCACTTGCACGTAAAATCTAAATATACAATTCAAAATGCTCATGCTAAGGCACCTGACCTTACACTCAACTGGCTAAGATCTGGACCCGATAGTACCAACTGGTAGGAAGGCAGTAACCTCTGGCAGAAGGAAGAATAGACAAATGCAACAAGATGAGAAATTCAGGACACTGACAGAATAGAAAAATGGAACATCAAATACATCCATAACACTTTGAAAACTATTTTTTTACTTTTGCTTTTGCCTGGTTTAACTTGTCTTCCTGTAAAGCTAAATAACTGTTACAGTCAAGTTGGATTTCCTATATGTTGCAAAAATAGATAACTGTAAAAACAGATAATTTATTATTTAAGTTACCTGTTGTTTGCTAAATTTTCTAAGCAGCCTTCAATAAATCTCATTCGAATCTGTCTGTCAGTGAACCAGCATACTAAAGAACAGAGCAGCTTCTCTGCTTCATTTATTAACCCTTCAGAGAGATGAATCTACAGCAAGTAGAAAGAAAGGTCACTGAATAGTATATACTTATTTTCTTTTAAAAAATACTATTTTCTGGTATTCAACTTACTGCATCTTCATCCTGGACCAGATCCCACAAAAGAGTATTTCCCTTCTTACAAACATTATCCAAATTAATGTCCGTCACTGCACTGCTATTATATTGGTGTTTATGAACTGCTGGTCCTGAACAAAATATAAAGATTGTTAATGAATAAATAGAAGGAACTATCTAATCTGAGTATTATTCCTTACGTGCATGAACAACATGCTTTATTTGTAAACTTGGCTACTTTAAAGTGCATACAACAACATTGTAACTGCAGCCTTTTTCCACATACAGTTCTTAAAATAAGAGAAAACATTATGATCATACAAGAAGTCACCAGGACAGTTAAGCAAATATTTACACTGTTTTTGCCTAATGGCAAAGTGCAATAAAAATTTTACTTAAGAACTGCAGATGCAAGTGCAATTGCTTTTAATTTAATTAGATTTAATTCATAGTGTAATTAAAATATTTCCTAAGTCTTTCTGTAGTGCTGTGGTCTGAAAGGAAGTATCTTTATAACTACCATGGCTGGAAAGCAAGAAAGAAGCACAGTTCAATAAATTCCCCTTATACTGCATGATCTCCTATATCTAACTAAAAAACAGGAAAAACAAACACCATTTTTACATATGACAGGGTATCAAAGCGCATGACTAGAAACTCATCGTATTTTCATAAACACTGACGGACATTTTCCTTCTTCAATATGGCCACAGCTGGCACCATTCATTCATCTATTATTTGACACTATTTGCATGTAGCAGCAAAGTGAAGCAGAAAATTTAGATTGCATGCAGAACACTGTAATTATTTGTACATGCAAAACTAGGGGTGTCAAAAATAATCCGCACTTAAGGCCTCATGTTCAAACAATAATTTGGATCTTTAGTAAGATGTGTAATATTTGTGGACAATACTGAAGAAATATGCTGATTTACAGCATGTTTTAACTACAAAGTTTTAGTAGTTTATTAAACTCTGTAGTGTAGAAAAAAATCCTTAAAATTTTCATTGTCAGGCTGAATTTATAATTCAATTCCACATAACATGAAATGTTAAGCGTAAAAAAAGAAGAAACTTCTTATTCAACTCTGCTTCAGGAAAAGATACAAATAGTACTAGTTCTACTGTGGGCTGGAAGATAGCAGACTTGGTTCTGCCAGACCAGTGAACAAAAATGTCCAACCTTCACTAACCATACCCCCTATTACATTTAAAAAAAGGATAAAACAAAAAATACAGCTACCACAATAGCATATGGAAAGACCATATAATTCTTGAGAAGTGTTTTAGCAGCATCTTAAATTGCACCCTGAAGTAAACTAGTGCACGATGAAAGAGCATAAAATGCCCTAACATATTAAGTTATATTTTAACTCATTTTTCCAACATTATCCTCTGTACAGCCCATTATCGTTAATTAATTTAAGATGACACATGTACGGAATCGCAGTAAGATCCACTAACCAGAAGAGAAACCGCTTAAGGTTTCAGACAGAAAAAAAATCTCGCATTTCAGTTACCATCTTTCTTTTTACTTTAATAACTGGTTAGAAAAAGAATATTTGCTAGGCTTTTCAGCACCTTTATTTGTTTTAACTTGCATTAAAAGCTCCAGTAGAAATAGGGGGGGGAAATTTAAAAATGTAAACGTAGCTACATCTAATATAATACAAAAATGAATCCCTCGGAGAAACAGTAAAATCTCAGTAGCCACTGTGGTCTCTTAGGGCAAATACACATGTATGGTTAAAATAATTTGATTATTTTAACTATTAGTGACTAATTCAAAATTATATAAAACTGAGTTAGAAGTACAATGTTTTTCTGTTTTCTTTTTATCACTCTTACCTTGACTAAGATGTTCATGATAGATAGAGGCAAGGTTAGGAAGGTGCTGCTGAAGATGAGAGGTTAGCTCAGCATGTGAATTAATCTGTACAAGCTCTTCTTCACAGCCAGACTCTTCCCCATCAAAATCAGCCATATTTTTCTCTGATTTTGCACTGACTTGGGAACTACTGCAACTGACATCATCTGCACTTAGCATATCATCAACCATATGCCTGTAAAAGAAGAATATTAAAATGGACAATAGCGAAGAGAAAGTTGTTTACAGCAGACTACAAGTAAGTAGACATCTCCCTAAAGGTAAAGTCAGAATGAATCATCTGTCTGAAGAGCAGATCTTCACACGAATTTGAAAAACAAGAAGGTCTCACTATCATGATGACTGTGTTGACTTATTTAACTAAATATAGCATTTTCCAAAACAATTTTAACATTTTGTTAAATGTTGTCATATTTATTTAATACAAAAACTTTACAAAAAACTTTAATTAGATGTTAACAAAACAGATTACTGTGCAACAATCTGCGATAACTATAATCTGTTAGACAAAATTCTCTTGAAATATAGCACGATGTCCACAGAAATTCTGCCCAAATCGAGTATTTTGCTACCACTTGTATTTCTGTTAAAGAAGGAATCAGAAGAAATGTCAAACTACCTACCCATCATGGTGATGGTGGTGGTGGTGGTGATGATGCTGTGGCCCAATGAACTGTCGACAGTTAAACAGTTCATTTCCAATAGTTTCCCGAAGGAAGTCCCCTGTGTGAGTTATACAAGGATCTTGAGACCCTTGTGAAATGTGAGCAGTGCTCATTTCCCCCGTCATATCATGCTCTGCATCCTCAGCATGAGAACAAGCATCTAGCATTCTAATTCGATTATCCACCGGTGTCACAGAGTCAGTGTTAAAAACATGGTCCTTTCCGGCCCCGTTATTTGCACCACTCCTCTCTGATGCCCCTTGTGAATCCCCCAGACAAATGCCTGTTTGTGATTCCAGCTTCCTGCTTCGTAGATCTGTGCTCCTACTGCTTTTCTGAGGATTATGACTCCTATCTTCTTCCTCTTCATCCTCCTCCTCTTTGAGAGCTTCAATATCTGCAATGTCTTCAGACTGCACCTCACTGCCAGGGCTTCCAGCAGACTGGCTTGCATGACTGGAGTTGGCCTCGTTACTGGATCCATCACTATGGCCACTGCTACTACCAGGACCACTACTGCCATCCTCACCACTGTTGGCTGTCTCATCAGAGCTTCCTTGCATGGATTCCTGAAATTATATATTTTCTTTAAGACTGGTGGAAAAATACAACACTACTGAAAATATATAACCAACATCATCACCTTTTAAACACCATTTTTCATTTATGAGGAAATGTGTCAAATCTACCAGTTTTCACTCATTCTTTCTCAATTTGGTTGTCAATGACAAAACGCTCTAAGCAAGATTCAGATTTAGTAATTTAATTTTTGCATTACCTTATTTGTAATAAGGTGTACATGTAGGCTTTGTGCATACACAGAGTGACAGTGTGACACACAAACAATATGTCATGTGCTCCCGTACTAAGAGATTAATCTTACTGAAATACAATTTAAATGCAGGAATTCATTAGTTTGAGGTGTTTTTTGTAGCGCACTTGTCAATAGGCAAGGTACTATATATTCTATGTAAACTGCATAGAACATAAGTAAAGATTCCAGCTATCCACTATCCTACTGCAGGTAAGCATACATGCTATGTACCTGTTCAGGTTTTGAAGTGATTACAGAAAAAAATTATTTGCATAGTTAATAGGCAAATCAGTAAGAAAATTCACAGACTAAGATTTACACTCCTACCTCCGTATCTGAAAGTCGCTGCTGTACATGTTTTGTTCTGTTCATAAGCTGTTCCTCCATTTCAATATCACTGCCTCCACTGTGATGGGTGTCACTGTTGTCACTACTTTGAGGGCTTGCTCCTGGTGACCCTAGTTCAAAACCACATTTCGCAGTTACTTTGTGACATATATCAAATGGAATGTAGCAGCACTATATAAATCTGCCTCAAATGCTGAACTCAACCGCATTTTTCCTGCAAACAGCTGAACAAGGGACATAACTCAAACAACCCGAGTACCTAAACACCAGAAATTCTTTTTACAACACTGAGCATTTTACTATAATATTTGTATTCTGATGTCTCGTCTTGCCGGTATATAGCACAACTATAGGAATTTCCCAGATTCTACACTAAATATAATTTAATTTTACTTCTTATAAGAACATAATTTCAAACTTTTACTAGTTTTTCCCCTATTCAAATTCAATAGCTGTAGAAAATTGCCATAGTATCAAACGTATCAGATCATGGTGTACTTCTGAAACTATACTTACAAGGTGAAGGGGCTGCTCTTCTGAGCTCCTCGTCTTCTGAAGGAAAAAAAGCAGGATGGAAAAATAAGTGACTAAAAATCTTTCTGTCAGCATACAGTCGTCCATGATTCATAAAAATCAGCAGTAAGAAAAGAAAGGGAAACTACAGTAAAATGGCTCAGCAGCTCCTTTAGTAATGACTGTGGGGAAACACACAGTCAAGTAAAAAAAAGAAAAAAAGGATATAACATGTAATATCAAAAAATTACATAAGCTTTTGTAAGATTTTTTTGTAGCTATCTAAGTTATAGATGTTCAGCAGAACATGAAGAGTTAACTGATGAGTTATGGACCATCCTCTGGATTCAAAAAAAAAAAAAAAAAAAAAAAAAAA
>Ga0065711_1027727_pt1 | contig 46442 bp, 25 predicted proteins | sample Hoacrofraction12_FD_59098 | JGI IMG/M metagenome (GOLD analysis project Ga0065711, IMG submission 59098) | Hoatzin crop microbial communities from Cojedes, Venezuela - Epithelial fraction 12 v2 (version 2) | ecosystem: Host-associated > Birds > Digestive system > Esophagus > Crop | place... | reverse complement strand
GGGGGGGGGGGGGGGAGGGGAAGCAGGGCGAGGGGGCATCGAGAGAAAGTGTTGTAAAGTGTATCATCCATGTCGTTTGTCCTGGCTGCCAAGGTGCCCGGAACCCTCATGCCAAGAGGATGCTTTTCGACGGCGGCTGTGTGGTTTACCTGTGTTCGGAGCTGTTGATCTGTAAGTGTACCCTTTATGTTGCAGGATGTAAAAGTCTTTAGTGAAGATGGAACAAGCAAAGTGGTCGAGATTCTAGCAGACATGACAGCCAGGGACCTCTGTCAGCTGCTCGTTTACAAAAGTCATTGTGTGGATGATAACAGCTGGACTCTAGTGGAGCATCACCCTCACCTAGGATTAGGTAGGGAATGGTCAAAGGGGTGGCGTGGTTACCTGGGAACATGAAATATGTGTAATTCATGTTAATGTGCTTCCAGCCGGAACGTTTGCTTGCCACTGCTTTTATTTGTACAATTAGCCAAAGTCACATACGTGCCTTTTGTGTATTACAACTTGATGTGTTAAGCGGTTAAGCCACTTCAAGTCCTTCTCCTAGTTCCCATCCTCTTTTTTTTTTTTTATGACAAAAAAGAAAAAGAATTGTCTAATCTTCATACTGGCGCTCTGTTGCTACCTTGCTGTTTCTGAAGCTATTGCAAATAAACAGCTTAGGCAAATTAAGCTTGATCCTTAGAGTACCAGTCCTGTGAAACAGCTCAGCTCATCACCAGCTGGGAGGCCTGGGTGCACAGACTCCGCTTTGCATACCTACAGTAATGCTTCTGAAAGCTAGACATGCTGAGGTGGGGGAGGGGGTTGCCTAAACTTGACTTCAGGCAAGGGAAAAATGGTGGCACCACCCACAAATCCACAGGCAATTTCTGGACCAGCAGCGGCATCTGCTCTCCGGGCAGCAGCTCCTCCACCTGAGCGAAATGAAGGTGTCATGGTTACAGTTTCAAGAAGGCAGCCAGAGGAAGAACTGTGGGGGGGGTTAAATAACACCGTGAATTGGTTTAATTACAGTACCTGAAAGGATCTCGTGTTATTAAGCCTTGCTTTTCCTGTTATTTTGTGGCACTGACGAGTTGCAGCCTTCTCCCGTGCAGCTTGCAACTGCATATCGCTCAGATATGCCATCTGTAATTCTACGTAGCATACAATAACGCTTTAGAAAGTGCAGCATTTGGAGTATTAGTCAATATACTTCACGGGGAATTTTTTCTAGAAATTAGAAGAAGGCAAGTCATAAGCTGCGATCACCAGCACTGGGATTGTGAACGCTGTCTGTAGCTAACAGAGGTTTTCTGTGTCTAAAAATGTTAATTCAGAGCCCTTGCAAATAAAAAAAGGAAGCAGTTTGCTGGAGATGTAATGCCCTAAACCGATACTCTTAAGTGTAGATATATTCACTGGTCCACAGAACAGCACTCAAAAAAAAAAAAAAAGCCCTATAGGATTTTCTGGTTATTTAGTGGTTTTATTGGATATCTCTCCTAATACAGAAATATGTGAAAAAATTAACACAAAACACTAAGTTGTATATGCCTGTGATATGCTTTCAGTTCTGATGACATAGGGTGAGGTGAAGAATTAAGGTATAAATTACAGAATCTTTATCTCTGTAGCTTAATGTGCCACATGGGCGCTTCTGACAACCCTTACAAATTTTCGGTTTTATCAATGCTCATTAAACGACCAGGCTCTCTTTTTCTATATTCTCTTTCCCATCATTGCTGATTACCAAGGTATTGTGTAAACAGAAGCCTTCTCCTTTGTAACCAACATCCTTCTCCTGCCAGATTCATTCAATGATGCCACAATTCAGTGTTTGTGACATCACAATAGCTTCCATGGTGACTAATTGTGCTGTCAAACTCTGGTGTGTGACATCTCTGAATGAATCGGGCAGGAGGCTGATTAGGAAATCAAAAGCTTCTGTTTACACACAAATAACCTGGTAATTAACAATGATGGGAAAAGAGCAAGATACTTATCGGGCTGCATTTATATACATGGGGACCTGCCTACCTCGGACCGCTGTTTCACGCCGCAGCACAAAGTGGGGCCCGGCTGCCCCGGAGGGACCCCGGGGTGCGCAGGCTGGGGCTCCGGCAGCCCCCAGGCTTGGGTCCCCAGGGACTGTGCCAGCCAGGGCCGTCCCGGGGGGCTGCCGGCGGAGCTGGGTGAGAAGCAGTGCAGCCTGCGAGGGTGCAGAGTGACCAGGCAGAGAGAAAAGTATTTCAGGTGTCAAAAAGGGTGTAGCAGTGCAGATGTCACGGTATTCCAAAGGATGTGGACAGAAAGGGGAATTAAAGAGTTTGTTTAGTGGGAGACAACAGCATCCGATTTCTTGGCTGTGGGGACTGAAGTATGCACTGCGACATATTCAAGAGAATCTAGATACCAGCTCCCATGCGTCCACCCGGTTTTGGTTGCAGTTTGAATTTTTTGTTACACGGCTGCTTATGTCTGGCTTCTCAGTACCTTAAATGCTTCCCTGTATTTCGGAGACTGTCAGAGCAAGGTAGTGATCTGTCTGCACCTTAGCTGAAGTTACTATCAGGTATCTGATGTTCCATATTTTTCCCTCCAGGAGTAAGGTTGGTAGTATAAGTGTGAAACAATGGTGAATAGATACTCAGCAGTGTGGAAAGAAATATGGTTTAAGAGCAGTGAGAATTCTGTGTTTCCGGAAGACATTATTTCTTACTCAAGACACCTTTGCTGACTTAGTGCTGTAGGTGGTAATCTTGAAGTCCACCAAAAGAGGCTAGTTCCTTCATAAGTTCACTATCTTTTTTTTTCCCCCCTGGTCTTGCCTAATGCTACTTTCCCAAATGGCCCAGTTTGCAGAACCCGTTCATCTTTTTACTATTGGGCAGACTGAGGACAAGAGCAAATTTTTGAAGCCAGCTGCGTGTTTATCATTGTGGTGATCTAGGTCCCAGTTTTTAAGGAACCTTCACCTGGCTGCTTACTTTGCACACGTAGCCAAGTGTATTCCAAATAACACGTGTGCTTGCTAAAAACTTCAGACAGCTGTTGGGCTCCACAAAGTAGTTACGCTCTCACTGGAGGCAGGGGTGTGACAATTTACCATCAGACTTGCTTAGATTTGACATGTGGAAATGGTTCCTGCTGCACTGGACCACTAGTATCTAAAACAACTCTGTGGTCAAGATTTAAGCAGTCTGTGAAACTCGAGTTGGTCCCGTTATTTCATTTGCAGCTAGAAATACAGCTAACCTGTTCATAACATCATATTCTCCCTATGTGCTACTCCATGCTTAACCATCATCAGTGTAGGACAGGGACTGAGGTATCTGTATTGGACATGAACATGTCATTTGTAGTGATTCTCTAAATGGGAATTTTGGGCCATGCCTATGAGTTGTTCACGATGGAATCCAGCTCCTTTTCCCATCTTGTGTCACTTCTACGGTTCTATAGAAGTTTAGATAATAATACAGGGAATTTTTTTCCTTTTGGGGGGGGGGAAGAGAGTCTGTCCTGCTCTTCTAGGAATTGTGTAGGGGAGACTGAGTTGAGCTGTCAGATAGACATTTCTGGTCACTTCAGAAGCAGTGCCACTTGAAGAGAGACTGACTTATTGAGCTTCATAGACTGACATCTGTGCTTCTAGTTTTGAGGAGGAAGCTCGAAGCCGGGCCGAGGTTGAGTTGCTGGTATGTCAAGTGGCAGTTCAGCCCGTTGGTACTAACCAAGTGCAAATAACCAAGGACTTCCCAAGTGTACAACTTCTATGAAGTAGCAGCAAACCTGACCAGGACTAGCTTCCTTTTTACATGCACGTGCTATGAAATGCTGCACCTTTTCCTCAAGATGACTTTCACCATCAGAATGAAAATGTAAACATTAAATCAGTGGGAGTATCACCACAGAATCTCAAAAGGGTCTTGATTTAGTAAAGATGAAGGAGTCACTGGCTATATTTACACAAACTAATGATCAAAATGCAAAACAAATTGACAAATGTTCATCTATACTGCATTTCCTCAGGACAGAATGAACAGGACATGTTTTGTCTGTGCCCTGAGGCAAGCAATCTGCGTTAGGAAAGCAAAGACCACAACTTTGTGCAATGACAGAAATGGGCAGTAGCAGGACGCATGGTCTTGCAGGGTTCATACTGTGATGAAGACCTGTACCAACATAATTAAATGTTTTTTGGAGAAAGCATAGCTTAAAAAGCAGGAGTGCCCTCCACCCTCATAGGCATAGGCCCACCATCCTCATCATGGTGTGGTGGAGATTTGACTTACTTGGTTGCCTAAAACCATTACAGTAGCACTAGGTCAGCAGCAATACCTGCAACTTCACCTGTGAAGCCCCTGGGTAATGTGGAGGTTTAGGTGGTGAATGATCAGGTGGAGCACAATGTCCTTAATTAACTGCGACTGACAGCATTATTGTTGCATACGTTAGCTGAGGAACTACCCCATAGAAGTGGTGTTATGGCTCACGCACTAAGAAGCAGCTCTTTATCTGAGAGCAGCCCAGTGTGGAAAATCTCCAATCTTAACCCCTTGGAACTCAGTCTGTAGCAAGGCTGGACATTACAAACGCGCGGTAACTGCCAAAGTCGTCAGTGGGCTGGTGATGACTGACAGACTGAAGGCAGGTAAAAAAGACGATGGGATTGTTCAGAGATAGGTTAAATTTTCAAGTAAAGGACTTACATTAATCTGCTGCATTGAATAATTCAAATGACATTCAAGAGCTTGCTACTTTTTGAGGTACCAGTGACTGCTGGCTTTCTATAAAACGCCCCAAGAGAACTTGGGTGGCAGCCTGGCGTTTCTAACCATGAGAATGCGAGGGTGGGGCAGGGACCCCCCAAACTTCTCTGGCCAGCAAGTGACATGCAGTTTGGATAGAGCTTTGCGAAAGTTATTTTTTGTTTAACCTCATTTTTAATTTCCTGTTATATAAGAGATGAAAGTACTGACTATTAAGGCATTTGCAAAATACCTAAATATTTTCTCGGAAACTTTTGAAGATTTGCCAAGATAATGAGTTCATTAAGTAGCGCACACTTAGCCCAGTTGCCTTCGTTGGAGTTACTGCTTTCAGTGAACTGGATTTGTTAAGCTATCTGTTCGTGCTTTCATGGGCCATTCTTTTGACCAGAGTAGTGGTGGTTATGGGGAGTTACCTTGTAACCAGATCTAGAGCAGAAAATTGCCCTGTCATGTGTACAAAACATTTGTCCCTGTCAGTATTCCTGTAAAGTAGATCCTGTGACCTCTTTCATAATAAACCCCATTGTCTGGCATCTACAATAAAGGCCTGAAGTTCACCTTGAAATGAACTGGTTTTATAGAGTGTGATCAAATGGGACACTGTATTTCTGTGATAGTTCAAGACCTGACAGTGGCCTTGCTGCAACTTTTTTTTCCCTCAAATCTGTCCACCTTGCCAGTTCCACAGCACATAGCCAGCACCGAAAGAAGCGGTTCGTGTGTATTATTTAAGCTACTACACACAAAAAAATCTTACATTCTTTTTTTCTCAAAAGTCTGTGCTTATGAAGCCCTGATACAGGAAATCTTTGAAGAACACTGCCATGTAATGTTAAACTTTGTAATACTTATGCCCTAGTTCCTTTAAATGCCTCATAGCAGTATGGCTTGAAAGCTATAATATGTTTTATTAATATCTTAAAGGTAACGGAATTGTGCAGGGTTGTTTTACTCCTGTTCTTCGGAAGTTGGTCTCGCTGCTTCTGCTGGTTGGCTGTGTGTTAACATCATGTTCTTTTTCCACAGAGAGGTGCTTGGAAGATCATGAGCTCATAGTTCAAGTGGAGTCCACAATGGGAAGTGAAAGTAAATTTTTGTTCAGGAAGAATTACGCAAAATACGAATTTTTCAAAAATCCCGTGGTGAGTCTCATTACTTAGCTGTTTGCACCACAGAGAGAGGGATGGATTGCAATAACATTGCTGGGCGCTCTTAATGTCTTAAACATCTATTAAAAAAAATAAAGAACCAACAAACAGAACTCTTCCCAAAGAAATTTTAACCCATGTTTAAATTCCTTGTACTCTCCTCCCAGCCTGAAAACCTCAAGTGTTTTCAATTTACTAAATATACTTATTTCAAAATGGCTGTAGTTACGTTGGAGGGTGACCAAGACAGGGAAAACTTTGTTGGTTTAAGAAAAACAATCACAAGTGTTATTTACTCATTATCTTCAGAGTTACTTGATTTGAAGCAAATTGATGGCATAGCGTGCAGTATCCAAACCTTTCAATTTCTGACAGTAGTAGTTTAAAAAAACCCCTCTGGGTAACCCCTGAAGCACTTACTACATACAAGGAATTTCCAGTTTGTTGTTACCTATGTTGAACAGCATCTCACCTGTGGCTGTGCTTTACAAGTGTGCTCTGCCTTCTTTACTGATCGCAGTGGCTCACCCTCTCTATGTCCTCATGTATATCAATGCTTGAAAAGTACTGTATGTCACAGCTATACTTATTCCTGGATTTGTAAGATACTGTGAATGTTGTAATTTTAAACTCTTCGCAGTGTAACTTATTTGGGGATGTTTTTTCACATTTTATCTAAACAATTATGTTAGAACGGGCTGTTGACGTGAGTCTGTGTCAGCTGGTGCAACCCACCCAGGTAGCTGAAGAAGAATAATCCAGAGGTCGTTTAGGTGAGAATAGATTTTGGGTCAGTCGGGCATTTGTGGTGTCAGAAGAAAAAAGATACATGAGGTCACATGAAAACTCATTGCTGAAGTTGCTGTGGATGATAAATTTGTTCCTTTTCTCACAGAAGAGATTGCACAGTTGCTGCATCCTCGCACTTGTGCTTGCACGTACATTTGTCATCTGCTAGTGCTTGTTTCAGAGGCTGTGCCTTGACTTACTGTGTGAAAGATTTCTGTATGCAGAGCGTTTGTGATTTTTCACTTCTGTTGATCTTCCCAGCTGATAACCTATGAACATCTGAGTGTTGTACAGAAATTTTGGTATTGTAGGAGCTAGCACATTGGTTTCATGTGCTATACTTTAATTAATAACAGAGCATGGCAGTAAAACCCAGAATCCTTGGCATTCAGTTTCATGCTCCTGCAATCAGAGAATAAATCATTCTTTTGGCGTAAGAATGCAAAGGCTCCCTATCCGTTGCATTAGCTGTTGCCATATGGCACTGTTTCTACTCAAGAGGGGCTGGTAAATGTTCGCTTTCATAATTCATTGTGCAACTTACCTGGCAGAAGGGTGATTCCTCTTCAGCCCTAAAGACTGAAATTTATGTTGCCTGAGAGTGACGAATGTTCTAAACTGGAAATGTTTTTGTTGTGACTCATCTTGTTACAATCGGTCATTGTTTTATTTCAGGCATTTCTGCATTTCTCTGTGCTTCAAATAATGTTTAAAAACTTCAAGAATGACTTAATGTAGTTGCTGTGTATAGTAAATTCAGTGTACCGAATTATACAGGCATTTTATAACATGGCAAATGAAAAGGGGAACTGGAGGAATAAATCTGAAGTCAGGTCACTGATTTAGCAGTCAGAAAACTCTCTGACCGTTGTCATGCAAAGCTTCGGTATGGATGACATATTGTACCAGATGCCTGAAATCTAAAAGCTCTGTAGAAGCACCTGTTTGTGTGTCCAACAATGTTTGCTTCTGTGTTGGTGGGATGGGGGAAAGGAATTAGAGGCCGGCTTTGAGATTATTCAAACCTAGCACATGAAGCAGAGCATCCGACACAGAGCCTAATTAGTGCACGTGACCTTGTTCAGTTTTTATGATTTCATTTCATGGAATGTATGCTGACCTATCCTTACAAGAAAAAATACTGGGCTCTGTTATGTTACCCTGAAATACAAGCATGTAGGGGTAGATTTTGCAAAGGGCTTTTTTTTCTCTTGATGGATTGAAGGGTTTCAAGCCCTGAGCATGACCTGGCTGTTGAACAACCAGATGAAAGCATGAACAGTCACACATGAGCTCTTTCTCCTATTGAAGGTCTGCAAATGTCACTGCATTTGGAGCCTTCTGAGGGACTGAGCAGGTTTTAGGGTCAAGCAGATACAGCACTGAAGAACTGTATTTTGGATAGAAAAAGAGAGTGCTATCAAAGGTGAAGGTGTAGATACTGGAGGTCCTGCAGCATTTCTGCCTGAGGCTTCTCTTAATGCATTGGCATCCAGCTTGCCCCTGTCAGGGCAGAGAAAATGTGTTATTCCTCCTGCTCTGCATCTTCCATGCGACAAGTGGAGTTACAGAGAGTTCACTAAACAGCCTTTCTGGACGGAGAGGGAAGCCCAGAAATTTGGTGGCAGAATGTGGAATAAGCAAGGAGTCACTGCTTATGCAATATGCAGGACCATTCATCATAGAGCACAGAGGCTGTTAGAGATCCCTGAAAGCCCTCAGTAGCAGAGCGATGGGAAAACGCACTTTCAGAATGCTGCATATCAGATATTTTAAAAATCCACATTCTGTCTGTTTGGGCATTGAGTGAGCAGAAGGAAGGGAAGGACTGCACTTGAAAGCCCTAGTATTACTTTCTGTGTCAGGGGAACTCCAAATTGATTTAAGAGTGATAGTTTCAAAAAATTAATGCCTGGAAGAAACTTCCACTTGTTCTATGTAGAAGTGTTGAAATATAATGTGACTTCCAATTGTCTTCTCTTTTTGTGTCTAGAATTTCTTTCCAGAGCAAATGGTTGCCTGGTGCCAGCAAACAAATGGCAGTATCCCACAGTCACAACTTTTGCAGGTACTGTAAGTTATCTGTACGGACAAAGAAAGTTTTAGAGCTGAAGGGGAGAGGTTGAGAGGAAAGAAGGGAGGATTCAAAGGTCCGGAGGTGGCTGGTTGGAGAAAGACCAGTGTAGTGGTACTACTGTAGAAAATCTGACAGAGGTCTTACCTAGTGGCATTGAGGTGTAAGTTGTAAGCACAAAGTATTTATAGCTATGTTCATATGTACTTGTCCCATTAATATTCAGCTTACTCTGTGGGTACCTGGTGTGGCCACCTAATGTTGTTCCTAAAACAGTCTCAGCAGATGCATTTCTAGAAAAATGAGTATACCTTATAAAAAGCAAAACAGAAGTACTCTTCTATACTCCACATCATAGCATAGGAGAAAGTGTAAAAATGCTTGTGTACATCAGAAGATGGGCTTGAGGCACTGAGAGATTTTGCTTTTGCTTTTCATGTCCCGTGGTTTTGCCTGGCGAGAATTAACCATAAGGACCAACTTCCCCATGGTTCAGCCAACTAGCTGCTCTTTTATATAGAAAAATAATTCCCTAGGAAGTAAGTGCAAGTAGTTACAGAAAATTGTATGCAGTATTTGCAAAGTAATCCCATTTAAAGCTCTCCAAGTTAAATTACAGGGATGTGTACCTTACATCATCTGTCTGTTGGTAGAGTTGTGTAATCTGCGTGGCAGTGGCACATGCACTGAGTTTATACTGAAGTTTTGATGTCGCTGTACAGTTTCTCACTTGCTCGTGAAGAAACTGTGGTGATGGCCCCCAGGGATGGTGCTGACGAGCGGGCTATCTTTCTGGCCAGTAACTCATTCACTTAAAGCTCTCAATTTAAGCACTCTGATCTAAACTCTGTTGTCTAAATCTTTTTCACTTTAGTTGTTTTCTGAAATAGAGGACATTCAGGTCATGAGGCCAAATTAAAACACAGTTTATTATATAAAGAGTATTGTATTAAGAATATAAGACCATGATGCCTGGAAGACAGTACCACGAATAACAGACAAATTATAAAGCAGAAGGTACAAACATATGATGGAAGTATACATAGAAGTGAACTGATTTTAGCTTGATTTCTGTCATATCGCATGTTTGCAAATATACACTGACTCTGTTTAAATACAACAAGCTTCCACTGACTTTTGAACCTGCGCACTCATTTTGTCCCATAACCACTTCCAAATTCATTAAATACTGGCTCCAGGTTCACTGAGGAGAATTTGAAATGTTAGCATCCACTCTCAGCTGGGAAACAAAACAAAAATCAAACCAATTTCTGGAATTAAAAATGAAAGTCACATGCAGTGAGGTTGCAATTGGGAACCAAAACTGACGTGAACGGGCATTGCCACAGACTGGTAGGAACAGAGGTGTTCACACCTTGAACCTTTTCCTGCGGTGCAAGTGGAGGATGGAGTTTGCTTGTAAACATGAGCAGCGGGACTCCCTAAAAGAGCAGGATGTTCTGGATGATGGAAAAGTTTCAAACCTAGGGTAACTCAAGCAGTAGGGAAAGGAAAACCTTACAACCGTGTGAGAGACAAGAATTTCTTTCTGGGAAGGCTCAGTTAGTCCTGGAGAAGCATAAGTCGAGGGGGGTTAACAGCACAAGAGAGTGGCGAAAAGAGGGTGGTTACGTTCTCTTTGGTTCATTGTTCAACCATAAAAAATAATCTTTCTTAGAACATTTATGTTAAAATACCCCTTTCCTTTTAAAAAACAACCAACCATTTTTCATAATTTCAATGACAGTTGCAATTTGTGGAAGGTAAACTTCCTGCAGTCTGGTAGTCATTCGGCATGTTGCATTTCAGGCCACCTCAAACATTGAGCAAGTGCACTGTTTTTCATTACACACGGAATAGGGAAGAATATTAAATAACATCTCTCAATATCACATGCTGCATTAAGAGAGCTAGTATTTTTAGTCTTAATAATAGCATTAAAAACAGTGGGATCTGTTTTCCTTAGTGTCAGCCTCGCACAGATATGCAAAAACGCTTGCATCTTAGTTTACCTTTGGTTTATTATCTGGCTGGACAGAGAGAATATATTCGCCTTTTGGTCTTTCCCTTTCACAGTTTAGAAGTAGTTTCATAGTACAAATGGCTGGAAAATGGACTGTTCTTTTCCATTCTCTTAGATGAGATGGGGAGGAGGACTGGGAAAAAAAATGAGGTTTTAATGCAGCTAAGAATTCTGCCACAGGGCACTGATTTTTGGTTTTGTTTCCTGTGAGCATTGTCCACCAAATAACACCAAAACACAGCTTTCAAGAATTGCAGTGGCATCTAGGCCAACCAGATTTATGCGTTTTTCTTCCTGCTGTTGAATTCATTAGTTTGGCATTTTAACTAACTGAGTAAGCCCTCTGTCATTTAAAAATCTGGCCCGTTGTAATAAGGGAGCAATCCGTCAGTTTGCTAACCATAGTTAATATGTCCTTCCTTTGATGTATCGCAAATCAAATTATTCCATACGTGGTCCCTCTAATTATGTCAAGAACTTAAATACTTCTGGATCTCGAAGTCTAGTATAATTGCTGACACTTACTTGACTGCTCCATGCTTCATTTTGAGTTAAATATTCTGTTGTCTGTCGTACCTGTTGTCTTGGGACAGGTGCATGTGCTAGAGAAGACTTTAATGAGGGAAATCCTGTAATAGGCTGTTCCCATTGTAAAACTTCGGGATAAAGTTGCAGATTTTGGCCAATGTTTCCAAGTTAGACTAGTTGCCAGAACTGTTGTGACAAGGTATTATTTTAAGAATTAATAAGCTTACTTTGTGTCTCTTCAGGCCACGTGCAAGAAGAATGGGGATACAGAGAAATGCTTATAATTTTGGAGATTTAAGTATTGACACAGAGAACAGGAAAATGTCAGTGGCAGGAGGAGTTAGCCGAGTAGATGTAACTGGAGGAGCAGGAATATCGGTTTTGGTTGTAAATCAGTTTAAACATCTAGGTCAGTTTAAGCATGATGTGAAACTACCCCCCAAGTCAGCAAAGTGGTTTGCTGTTTGCTTCCTGTTCTGCAAATACAGTGACAATTTTATGATGGATCCATAGGACACAATACTCATTTACATTTTCCTCTCCAACAGAACTTTTTAAACTCCAGTAGCTGCCCTGAAATTCAAGGTTTCTTGCATGTGAAAGAGCTTGGTAGGAAATCATGGAAGAAATTGTATGTGTGTTTGAGGAGATCAGGACTTTATTGTTCTACAAAAGGAACATCAAAGGTAAGATTAAAAAAGAAGTTGCACAGTACTAGCCTGTGAAAGCATTTTCTGCTTTTACAGTGGGTGTTTTTTGGCTGGTCTTTAAACATCTGCACACAGCGTTGCCTTTTTTGATCACGTAGAAAAGGATGAGCAAGTCATGATCAAATGACAATCGAGCCCTGGGCTCTCAATGCATGAAAATAGCTGTATAGCAGTGCTATGTAATAAAACCAAACTAGCCAGACAACATAATTGTGGCTGCTGAAACTGTGCTAGCAAGATTAGCAAGGTAAATCATGCTCTTCAAGCACATGGTTCATGAATTTAGTTTAAATGGTACCTTAACAATATTTTGTATTACCTAACTTCCAGATTTCTCAGCAGCAATGAAATAGGCTATGCCATTTTTAATGTGATGTGTTCGAATAAGTCTTTCATCAGCTTCTTGTATAAAGCACCTTCTGCTAGTAGGCTGGTATTTGAAAGGGGGACTGACCGTGTCCCCTTCGGGCTGCCTGAGCGTGGAGCACGGTGTTCATACACTGCCCTCTCTTGGAGGCTGGCCTTGAGAGACTGCAGAGCTTGCAGCAGCATCTTCCAAAATCTTACATTTACCTATGCTAAAACACATTATTTCCCCAGGAGCCAAGACATTTGCAGTTGTTGGCTGACCTAGAAGACAGCAATATCTTCTCGTTGATAGCAGGCAAGAAGTTGTACAACGCACCTGCAGAGTATGGATTTTGTATAAAGGTAATTTTTCTCATTAAGTTCTTCCAAAGTTCAAGATGGCGTTGGTAGCTCAGTCTCCCCAGCCCCCACCTAAATGGGATTTGTACGTAAAACTCTGCAAGCGTTTCTGTCATGAGGACTTGATCTTTAACGTCTTTCATTTGGCAGGCATGTCCTGTGAATCCTGCCATCATTTTATGTGACACTTTTAACACTCTATCTGGTGCTTCTTTGGCTTGGGAAATTTCTGTGCAAGATTAGCTCAGTGCTGAAGCATGGTGTGCCTGTGAGGTGGCCTTGGCTCACCTCACAGATGAAATTTCTTTTCCAAGTACTCTGAATAGGAAAGTTTCTCTGGACAGCAAGCACCAAAACTATATAGCAACAAAGGATCAAGCTCCAGTTGGGTGTAATCGTACCATTGTTCTGGTCCAGAGGTTTGCACTTATTTAAAGAAGAAGATTGTCTTGGAAAATGGAATTAAGAGCAAGCAGTTGCCTTTGAGGATTTTAAAAACTGTTGTGCTGATGGATAGGTTTGGAAAGTGTTTCAAAGCTCCATGTAATTTTCTGAGAAGAGAATAAGGCTGGGAGCTGGTTTTATTGACAGCAGTGAAGTAGTCTTCTTCCTGGCAGCCGTTCCAGAGCTAGTCCGCATGAGTTTGCCTCAGAGAGTAGAGACTGGCTGCAGGACAGATCCTGAACTGCTGGAAGCAGACTTTCAGTAACCTTCAGTTGTGGAAACTTTGGTTCTTCATCTTGAAATGGAGGCTTACAAAACTTCTCGCAGACCGAAGAAAAAAAAAAAATACCCAAGCGCCTTGGTTCTGGTTCTAGCATGGCCTGCGTGCCTTGTTGCTATACACTGCCAGAGCAGCAGGGTATTTCAAAGCAGGCACTGACGTTTATCTTACTGGACCCAAGTGAGAAAGTAATTTCTTCCAAAGCATGCTCAGCCTCTCCTGAGCTTTAATTCAGGGTGGTATGAGCTTTTTCTGGCCGATTCTTAGACTAATACTGTACCTGCCTTTACTCTGCAGTAAACTTACAATGTTGTTGGTCTTTTAGTGAATGTAGCTGACTTCCCTCTAATACTTTATAGCCCAACAGAGTGAGAAATGAAACTAAGGAACTGAGGTTGTTGTGTGCTGAAGATGAGCAAAGCAGGACGTGCTGGATGACTGCCTTTCGACTCCTCAAGGTACCTAATCTCTTCTGTGTGAATGGAGCTACACCTATAGTTAAGTTGCATACGTTATTTTGTTCATGAGAAAGTACCTATATGTTCTTAAACATCATCTGCCTCCAGAATGATACAGCTAAGAGCAAAATGCCAGGTAGACCTGTCCCTCCTAAGCTTTTAAGCACAGGGCTGAGCTCAATTCCTTCCACACATGAATTAAGTATAATTTTAGCTTTGAAACCAAATTTATGATATGTGAACAAATCAAAAAAACTGCTTAATGAGGTATTTGCAAGTTATCATAAAACTGAAGAAAATGTTTTGATAATGGTAAGTGGTTATGTTAACTAGAACAGAATGTTGTCTAGAGCCTTTGCATTTTTTTCAGTTTTCTGACAGTTCTATTAAAAAAAAGTAACAAAAATAAGCAACCCTGTCTCTGGGTGAAAGTTATTAATATCTGAGAGCAAACAATGAGATTTTTTGATACTATGGTAGGAGGCTTCATGCTTTTTTTTGAAACAAATTCATCATGGAAGGAACTGAGGAGAAAGTTGACTGTTCTGCACTTTTGTAGCAGAGAAGTTCCTGATCTTCCTAGGGAAATGTGCAGAAATTTTGGTTTGGTTTGGTTTTAAATCTTTCCCTGAAGATGCTGTCTTGAAAACTACTGTGTTCTTCTCTGTACCTTACTATGTCCTCCCTCGTGTTAAAGGAAATATACACATATATAGAAAAATATAGTAAATATGTACAGAGAATGTGTTACTCATTAAAATCTAACCTCTCTTCCACGCAGTTATCCTGCTCTCTAGTATTCTCTGTCAAAAGTGAAACAAAGAACGTGTGATAAAAAGATAGAGACATGCACAAAGTGATACTGTGGTACTAGATGCTAGATACATGTCCACCAAAACAGGATGGAGAACCTTGACCTCAGTCAGCTTTGGGTCTCTGTAGCAAACAGATAATTTCTGAAGTGGAAACGAGGGCACAGCTGTTCCCTCCAGCCGCGGCGGTCAGCGTGGCAACGTGCTGCTGGTGGCTGCTGCGTGCCGGGCTGTGCCCAAAACGGGACGAGTCTCCCGGGAGCGCTGCGTGCACTTGGTCTGCTTGTCCTGAATGAACAGAGCCACCATTCCTGCCTAAGTAGCAGCCCACATCAGCAAAGCCTTCACACCCCTCTCTGCCAAAATGCCCTTTTCCCCACCGGCCTTTCCCACTCACCTGCTGCAGAAGATGCACTTCTGCAGCAGGCGTCCAAGGAGCTGAAAGGGAGTGGGTGCATCAGAAAGAGTATGAGGTTTTATTGCTTCCTGGTCCATGTGTGGCACTGGCTAGGAGAAGCCACATCATTTCCCATTGCTGCATGAACACTCTTTGTTCCTTCCCTTTCAAGAAAGTTGATCTCATTTGTTTATCCTCAAGACATGACAAAACATTTGCTACAATTACCTGTTCCTCTGCACAGGCACACTGTCCATCATGCAAAACCCTGTAAGTATAGGGAAAGCAAATCAGATTCCTAGGCCTGCAGGTATGAAAACAGGCTGGACTGATGGGCCGAGGTTCAACAAGGCCAAGTGCCAGGTCCTGCACTTGGGTCACAACCACCCCATGCAATGCTACAGGCTTGGGGAAGTGTGGCTGGAAAAATGCCCGGTGGAAAAGGACCTGGGGTTGACAGCTGGCTGAACATGAGCCAGCAGTGTGCCCAGGTGGCCAAGAAGGCCAGCAGCATCCTGGCTTGGATCAGGAATAGTGTGGCCAGCAGGAGTAGGGCGGAGATTGTCCCTATGTACTCAGCACTGGTGAGGCTGCACCTTGAATACTGTGTTCAGTTTTGGGCCCCTCACTACAAGAAGGACATTGAGTTGCTGGAGCATGTCCAGGGAAGGGCAGCGAGGCTGGTGAGGGATCTAGGGAACAAGTCTTATGACGAGCGGCTGAGGGAGCTGGGTTTCTTCAGTCTGGAAAGAGGAGGCTGAGGGGGGACCTTATTGCTCTCTACAGCTACCTGAAAGGAGTGAGGCAGTGTTGATCTCTTCTCCCAGCTAACTAGTGATAGGACGAGAGGAAATGGCCTCAAGTTGCATCAGGGGAGGTTTAGATTGGATATTAGGAAAAATTTCTTTACTGAAAGAGTGATCAGGCTTTGGAACTGGCAGCCCAGGGAAGTGGTGGAGTCACCATCCTTGGAGGTGTTAAAAAAATGTGTTTTTTTGAACGGCTGTGCCCCGTTCAGAAAACGTGTAGATGTGGCACTTCAGGACATGGTTTAACAGGCATGGTGGTGTTGGGGTGACGGTTGGACTTGATGATCATAGAGGTCTTTTCCAACCTTAATGATTTTATGATGCTATTCAATGAAAACATAATGCCTGTTCTCCGTCTACATTAAGTGGTCATCTTCCAAACCAGAGCACATCTGTTGGAATGCTCTCCAAATATTATCTCGTTTGTTAATTGTAAGACATTCTGTGTTGCAGTACAGAAATTCCTCTTTGAAGTTGTTACAAACGCAGGTGCACTGGCCATAGTATGGGCCAGGATGCAAGAAGCAACGCCAGTTACAAGATGCGTATTTGATTTCTGTGGAGCTGATACCTCTGTGGGCTTTCATAATCCGCTCTCCAGTTAACTTGACTCGTGTTTAATACACACTAACAATTATGGTAAGAGTTTTAGTCCCCAGGCAATTCCAAGTGCTGCTTCTCAGCTGTCCTTTAACTTTCCTTATTTATACAGAATTTTGCACTGTGGGGAAAGTGCTCAAACAGAGGATCAGATAGTTGTAGTGAACTGTGCCTTGAAGATACCACTTCTTTCTCTGAAGAAAATAGTTACATTGGTCGAGGCACTAATGTTCCTGAATGGCAAGGAAAAACCTTCACAGTGTAGAGAATTAGCTATTCTTACCAAATGTGTACACATGCATCTTGCTGTGACCGTTCGGAGGAATCTTTCTTTGCAGTGCGACCTGTGGCAGCAACAATACCGTACGGCAGTAATTTCTGTATACTGTCATATAACATTCACCCTTAGGCAGTTAACACTAGGGAAAAAAAAAAGGAGTTTGTTTTAAGGAACACTGAAAGAAGATAAAAGGTTGTATAGTCAGAGAAAATTAAGGCTGTGCCCCAAGGCTGTGGCTGTGACCCTCCTTTTTATTTACCTACTGATTTAGCTTTCCATAGTCATATATTACTCTGTTTACAAAATTACATATACCATTTCAGTTAGAACATTCAGTAGGCAATGTTGCTATACTTCAGCACTGTACCACCAGGGAAGGCACTGAGTAGGTGTTCTCCTACCATCCTAGCTACTAGCATTGCTAAAATTTATCATGTTCAACGCGGAGCATGACTGAAATTCAGTCACCCTATTTTTATAAGGATGAGAAAAGTACCGAAAGTGGTATTTCCCGCTGAAATTTATTAAAAGAGCTAGTGAATTAGAAAGAGTTTTTGTCATGATGAAAATTGAGTTTGAACATCTTATTCAGATTTTTTTTTAAGTTTGCATTACTAGAGGGTAAAAAGAGGGGGGGTTAATATGTGTGTTCTGACCTCGAGTGAACGCTTGTATTCTACAAGGAAAACATGGTGATAGCTGAGAGTGGCAGAAATTACCTGTGTGTTTCACTCAGGCTGGTAAAAATTCTGTCTTTTAAATGAAACTTGTCATGCATATGTACTGCTTGATTGCCACCTGCCAATCACAATTACTCAATACAAATTGCTTTGGGACAGCTTCTGATCATTAAAATAATAAACTGGTGGCACCTTGCTCCAGTGTAAGTGGTATTATGAAATCTCTACAATTTTTTTTCTAGGATATATATTTGAATAATAATGTCCTTGCATTTCTGTTGGCAGTATGGAATGCTACTGTATCAGAATTACAGAATTCCCCAGCAGAGAAAAGCCATGCTTCCACACTTTTCCACTCCAGTAGTAAGTAATGAGCTTTCCCTCATTAATGTATGATATTGGAAAAGATACATTTGCTTTTGCATTTTAAAAGTGGACAATTTTACACTAAGAGATGTAAATTCAGCATTGTGTAGCAAATCAATGTAAAGTTCACGTTTTGCTGGAGTACAGTCTGCGTGGTTGGCTCTCCATTATCGCAGGCTTACATGATCCGCATGATTGAAAAATCTTGGATACGTCAGGCGCCTTGAGATGTACAGTACAGAGACATCTGGCTGTCTCTGCAGAAGCCAGCTTGGGTCTGGCAAGACTAACACGTAAATTCCCTAAAATATGTTGGGCCAAGAGCTGACTGTTAGCTATCTAAAAGTGCAGATCCTATATTTGGATCCCAACTGGCCCTGAAAAATGACTGGAGTGGAGCAATAGGGCAAATGGGCAACTGGAGCAATACCGGTTTTATTCTCAGCCTTTGAATCTTCTCCTTCCCCTACGGCCTAAACCGAAAAGCCATCTATTTTTTGTGTCTGCGAATCTTTTGGAAGGGGAAAAAAAATGAGATGTGTTTTCTGTGCTGTTGAAGGATAACTTTAGACAGTCTTCTGAAACCAAAACATTTTGCAATGAAACTCTCGAGCTGGTTTCTTCTTTCCCTGTTTTTTGAAACAAGTGAAAATTCCTTTTCAGAGAAGTGTATCTGAAAACTCACTAGTAGCAATGGATTTTTCGGGGCAAATAGGAAGAGTTATTGAAAATCCTGCTGAAGCACAGAGTGCTGCCTTGGAAGAAGGACATGCTTGGAGGGTAGCTATCTTCTCTTCTTCTCTATTTTTGTGATTAGTAAGTGTCTGTTGAGAGCCGAAACACAGTGTGCGCTGTGATGTTAGTGCAGTGCTGGTCACAGTATAGCTTAGCTCCGACCTGAAGCAATCACACTGCAAGCATGCAGATCTGAAAGTCAATATCCATCTTTAGCAAAACTGTCACATTCACAACAACCTTCTACCACTGCTTCTCTGTCCCCCTAGTGTCCAGAGGAAAGTTGAGGGGGAAAGCAGACCCACCAGAACTTTACTGCCAGTTTGCAAAACCAGTCTCTGAGGAGGAATATGTCAAATTAAATGCTTCCCCACATGGAAGAGGCTGGGGCTCTGACTAATGGCTTGCTCCCAGTAAGTTTAATTGCAGAATATACAAGAGGCAGGACCTCTTGCAATGAAAACTGATGTAACTTGTTTATAGTGTCTTGTGGACAGACAGCTGCAGTACAAGTTTTCCCACATGCTCGTCTCTTAGGGAATAGGAGTCATTACTGAAGCACTAGCCGGTGCTTTATGTATGGGAGGGAAATACTGCTTGATTTACTGAGTGCCTGGTGTTTTGCCTGAGCAGAAACATATCAGACTTTTCTTTTTTCTGTCATTTTTTTATTTTTCTTTTTTTTTCCTTTTTCTTAGATACTGAGCTTTCATCATTAACATCTGGCTTGTGTTTTAAGCCAACTGAAATGAGCTGCTGCTTGTAGATTAGCCCCCTTCAAAGCTGCATTTCTTTTTCTCATCCTTGCATTAAATGTGCCCAGCCCCCAGTTTCCTGTAAATTAAATCTGTATTGCATGTGCACTAATTCTCTTCTGTTGAGGTTTTAGTGTGGATTTAACGGTAATTCATTTTCTCTATAGAAACGTAGCACAAGAATGAACATCTTGGGTAGCCAAAGTCCACTCCATCCTTCCACACTGAGTACAGGTAAATTCTGCTGGTTTCTAAGCATAGTATCAGAGGCTTTTGTGGGTAAATAAATATTTCTGTATTTCTTATAGAGACAGAGGTAGAGTACAGTCATGTAGTATTAATGCCTTGATGTCAAATACAGTGTTTATGCTTATCAGTAGCTTTTGTGTTATTAACATGCTTACCCATACAGACATAGTAGAAGGAACTTGTTTCCCTTAGAAGGTGTGCTCAAACTTTTCTTCAATATTAATCTTTTGAAACTCATGTGTTTTTAAAAATGGAGACTCCATGAGTCTTTCCATTTAAAAAAATCTGGAAGTCAATTCTTTGCTTTAGACAAGAAAATTCAATGAGTGATCTGTTAATCTTTAAAGAGTAAAAATGAGAGTCTTCAAAGTACCATTCATTCCTTAATAACTGATTGATGTAAAATACGGATGCCTGTAGTGTGAGTCCTGAACAGCTCTTTGAGATTCTAAGTTTATTAAAATAACAGGAAATTGCGTATTAATATCCTGGACCTCTTAGAAGAAACACAGCTATTCTGCGTTTCTGTTCTGTTGAACAGAATTTAAAAATACCATTTGCAAAACAATAAGCATAAAATTGTTCGGCAGTAATGCCATCCTTGAAAGCACAAGCTGAAGTGCTTTTCATTATTTGAGAGTTAAAGGGACTTGGTTCTAACTCGTTAGCTTATACATTGTATTGTAAGAACTGTTGAGTCCCAACATTTTCGAGAAGCTATGAAATGGCAGTATCGTAAGAGATTTCTCTGGTTAACCTAATCATACATCTGCAGATCATAAAATACATGGAGGTAATGCCTGGCTACTTGGTATATTAAGTAGATGCAACAGCTGGTGCATTTTTTTCATATTGATTGATTTTTTATGTAGACTGATGACAGACGTTTTATATTCTGTAACAAAACTATACCCACTTTTAAAATGTTTAAATAATCAGCGTGTGGAAAAAACTGTTGCACATGTAACTGGTTTTAACCATCTTCTCTTTCCCTCTTTTACCTCTCGCCTCCAGTTATTCATAGGACACAGCACTGGTTTCATGGCAGAATCTCTAGAGAAGAGTCCCACAGGATTATTAAGCAACAAGGGCTTGTAGATGGGTAGGTGTTCCTGTTGCTTAGTATTTATGATCTAATGGTAAGCATCATAGGCAAGAGCACAACTTCTGCCGTAAGGATTTACAGGTTTGTGAGCACTTCTGAGTAACCTGATTCTTGAGTAGTCCCATCATAACCTGCCTGGATTTCAAAAAGTCAGAGTACATGTGTGTAGGAGTGGGTTCTAACTCTTTATCTGAAAAATAAAATATTAAGCATACACTTAAACTTTTTGCTTTTTTCCAGAATTTGAAAATAATTAATTCCTGTAATCTGCATTGAGGACATTTTTCAGGCAAAGCTGTACCTAGCCATTTGCCTGCAAATTTATAATCAGCCATTTGTGCTCTTTTGCATGAATCGGAGCTGTTAATGATGATTTCTCACTATTTATTTCTGTTCTAGAGCAAAGAAATGAAAGTACCTGTTCCAGCACTCTCTAAAATGTCTGTAGTTGATTTAAGTATCTTCTGAGCATCTCTGTTTCCCTTATTTATGTGTAGTTATGGTTATTGAAGGGAAATTGCTTCAAGTGCATTCAGCAGTTCTTCATGTGTAGGGGGGGAGGAGCATGATTGCCTTCAGTTCACTAATCTCACTGCTGTCAAGGTTAAGGTAGAAACTTCCATGTTGACTTCTCAGGAGACAGTCGAGTTCAAACGTTTCTTTGGCATTTTCTGATTCAGGAGCATCACTGATCTTTGTGAAGAATGAAATACATTAGAGAAACAGAAATTGCTAGTGCATGTACATATTCATCAAGCAGTGGTTTTTTATCGTTTTGGGGGTTTTGCTGGGCTAAGGCTATTGGGTTTTAGCTTAGCAGGTCAAACAGAGAAGAGAGACAGAGAAAGCAAAGGAGCCCTGCTGACTTGTTGGGTTTCTGGTTCTCTCACACTGCAGATCTTCGTTATGATCTTGGGCTCATTTGTACTTGTTGCCTTAGGAATCTCATGGCCTGTCCTTCTTGGGGTTTTCCTAAATGTGTTAGTGCCTTTGAGGCGGTGTTAAATCTGTCCCTAGCCAGCTTGCTCACTGTGGAAGGTAAAGACTGCTTTGTCTGACTGTAGCGAGACCAGTCAGCAGTGGCAAAAGAACCATGTTACCCATGTGCTCTGAGACCTAAGGATCATGGTTTTCAGCACAGAAAAGTCTTGCCTGTGTTTTCCTGCTCTCTGTGTTCTTCAACCAAAAAAGATAGGAAGTTAACACTCTTCTGATGGCTCATGTAAGATGGTCAGCAGTGTATGTATGCAGCTGATACCGCTATCCCTTGGCTGCTTCTGGAAGCTGTTGTTGAGAATGCCTCTATCTTTGTAGTCACTGTTTGTGTGGACAGCCTGTTGCTTGCCAGAGGCTGAGTAAACACTTGCAGGATCAGTTGTGCTGAGCTTGTTCTGTGCCACCATATAATATGGTGGCACAGAACAGCATATGATAACCATGCAGCATCTGAAACGGCTGGATGAAACATAACTTAGAGATACCTGCATGAACTGCAGTAACCACAAGGCAGGTAAGATCTTTCTCCCTGAGATGGATCCTAATGTGTAAAGTCTTTGGTCCCTTTTTCACACATCTGGTCTTGCTAGGATTGAGAAGGAATGTTCAGATGCCATGCATGGTTTCTGGTGATGGCGAGACACGCCTGTCTCTGAGTATTGAAGTGACCCTGGTTATGACGGTGCATTTTTGTGGTATTGACATTTCTCAGTCGTTTCTGAGGAGCTGGAGTAAGTTCTTCTGGGTTTGTAAGGCTACAAGCAGTTCTTGCAACTCAGCCTTGGAAAAGTGTGTTCCTGGCTTAGTGGTTAGAAGTTAAGAGGGCTTGAGGCCTGCCCTGGTACTGTGCTTGGCCGTCTCACAAATCCACTAGTGATTAGCGCTGTGAGCCTTACAGCAAAGGCATATTCTTGTTTCCTGTGGCATGGAGAGGTTCTCCTTCCTTGGTTCCTATTTTTTGACTAGATTTCTTTCTCCTCTGCTAAGTACGTGTTTAACCATTTGAGTTAGGACTTTGATTTTGTGGGACAACTGAAAAGTGACAGTTACGTGGTGTATGATGTTGATACTCCTTTCCAGTGATGCTACTGGAAAAGTGCTGTGACTGTTTTAGAGGAAAAATCAGTGTGTGTTTTACCCATCATGATAATGTGGATGCTACTTAACTGAGAAGTCATTTTAAGAAACTATTGAGCTGTTTCTGTGCAGTTGCAGCCGTTTAACTTAAACATAATTTTGCTAACACTGGATTTCTATAAACTGGTGCAAGATACTGGAGAGTGGGAACAGATTGTCATGTATTACTTTCCCATCTACAGACATTCAGATTTGCTGTGGAGTTAAATGAGTACGTATCAGTAATGGAAAGAAAGCTCAGTTAGACCCTGAAGAGTCGTCTCGTACATACATTCATAGGGGAAGAACTACTGTCACTGCTGGTTTCTTCATCTGTTAGTGTTGCATAGCCATGGTATAAAAATTAAAAGCAAATTGCAAGTTCTGGAATCGCCTGTTAATGCAACTAGAGAAGAGTTAGGCAATAGCACAAAACGACTTAGTCGTTCTGGTTATTTATGAAGAAATGGATTGTGGTATTCAGTGTGTGCTTAAAAATGTTCTCTCCTAGACTATTTCTTCTCCGGGACAGCCAAAGCAATCCAAAGGCATTTGTACTTACGCTGTGCCATCATCAAAAAATAAAGCATTTTCAAATCTTGCCGGTAAGTAGATTATTTTTGGTACTGTTCACAAAAAGAGACATTTTAAGTCAATAAAGCTTTGCCAACATCCAAAGAGACCTCTTATTAATAACTGATTTAATTAACAGGGATGTTTCCAATAGCAAGTATATTAGCAGGTACTCTTTAGAATTGTCAAATGTCTGATTAAAGTTCTTTGTTAACATTGTCTGGAAAACTAATGTAAGTCGCTTAGGTACAGAAGTAACAAGTTCTCTGTGACTGACAGCAACAGCAGTGGCAGTTGTCTCCCCGTCGCTTAGGCAAACGTACAACAACTTAGGGAAACTTTAAAAAGTTTTATTCTGGAGGCTATCCAATAACACAGAGCTTGAAATAACATTGCACTGAGATATCGAGCACCTATTTGATTTTTAGCTTGATCAAAAAGAGCATCAGAAGTTTAAGATCGTGTAGACCTCTCTGTTTGGTCCAAACCCTCTTCCCTTGCTTCGCCTGCCAATTTTACAAACAGCGAACAAATATTTTTGGAGTATTTTTGTTTTGTGTAATGAAGACCAGTGCTGTCTCTGCAACTTTCAGTTACTCTGCCCACAAGCTTTCAGTTTCATAAGCAAAACTTCTCAGGCTGGGTTAACATACATTCTTTCCTAGTGCTGTGCCTGGTTTCCTGAAGACCTCTGGGCACCAGGTTGTTTGGGCAGCGCCCATCATTTGTCTGACGTCACACACCTGTGCTCTTTATGTTTTGCCACACTTGCATCTCTTCGTGTGCAGTCTGACTTGAAAAGGACGTTTTGTTTCCCCAGTGTGAAGATGACGGACAGATATTTTTCAGCCTGGATGACGGGAACACCAAATTCAGTGATCTCATCCAGCTCGTTGAATTCTATCAACTAAACAAAGGAGTCTTGCCCTGCAAACTCAAACACCACTGCATCCGCGTGGCCTTATGACCTCAAATCTGACTCTCACTGAAGACTGGATTTGCTAGAAGAGTAATTGTAAGAGAACGTTGACACTGGGGAATTGGCAGATTTGTAAGTTGGTAAAAAAAAATAAAAATATTATGCACCTTGGGACTCTGAAAGGGATGGATTCGACAGGTGCCAACAGACCAAGATTGCTGGTTTGTCTAACACCTAAGAGTGATTGCTGCTGAGTGTCCCAGCATCCCAAAACTGGGGGGAGGGTATGTAAAACCATGAGTAAATTTGAAACAAAACTGGAACCTATCTTGGCTGGGCCACTTAACAGGAACAAGTGTGAAGAGAAATCTTTGAAAAGAACTCTTGCCCTGGAATAATCTTGACAATTAAGACTAGTGTGTTTACTTTTTGTATCGATCACTTTTTTTGCACTCCTACTTTGTTTCGGATATTGTATGCAGCCTATATTAGGAGCTGATGTGGCTTTTAAAATTCATGCAGGAGTTGGGTATTAATCTGCACCCTAAAATGTATGGAATGCTTCAGCCTAAAAGGATCTAGAAGAAAATCAAGAAGTGTATGTGTGTGTGCGCGCGCGTGTGTCTCAAAACTTCTCTGGAGACCTGAGGTTCAGTGATCTGCAGAAGTCTTTGAAGAAGCAATGAGGATACCATTCTAAAAGAACATACCACCATATACGTACTTGTAGAACTGTTGACGTGTAGCATTATGGCTGTAGTATGTTGATGGCAGATTAGTGGCATCCAGTCATGCAAAGACTGTATTAGATTCTATGCACAAATTTTTATTATTGGAGTGATGGTTTGTTTTTTACAGCCTTTTGACTGTTTTCCTGAGGAAACTTACTGTTACTAAATAGAATAGGACTGAACGACTACACTTGTATTTGAAACCACCGTTTTTTGTGAGAAGATTCTTCTGCAGGTAGTCTTAGTATGAGAAAATAAAAAAAAAAAACAAAAACCAGTGTTTTTAGCTTTATAGCTCCTTGAGTTTTTGGACTGCTTCAAAGAGCTCTTTCCATCCAGTAAAGCTACAGTGACACAAAGCTCTCCTGGGGAACAGCACATGAAAAGAACTGTACCCCTTCTGCTTTCTGCAGGGCCATGAAAGTTTACGTGGTGAGAAAGGACACACGGGGCATGGAAACACATTTGATTGTGGACTAGCTGCTGGCAGTATCATCCATCGTGGTAGCTGGTGATCCCTGTGTCACGCACGCTGCAGCACGCCAGTATCTATGGCAGACAAGCACGTATCCTGCTCTGGCTCTGGTTTGTCATCAGAACCACTTCATTGTTAATGTTTAAATCAGTTATTTAGTGTTTACATCGTAACACTTTCTGATGATAAATCAGTATCAAAGTTCGACAAGTCCCACCATGACCCTCCAATTGCAACTAGCATTCTTTCAGCGGCGCGGTTGGTGCAGGAACCGTTGCTGCGTTAACTTCCCAGTCCCCTCTGCTGTTAGCCACAGTGAGAAGTATTCCGCCCTGGGGACTTGCAGAGCGCAGTGCAGAACGGAACTTTCTCAAGATCGTACATGATTTACACAGGCTACTTCATCCTGACTCGTATTTGCCACTGGGTTTGAGATCCTAGCCATCTGAAAGGGTAACGAAGGAGAACCAATCCTACGCCTTGAGGTCTTCGTGTAGTGTTGAGAATAGCTTAAGACAAACCATAACCTGCCTGAGTTGTCCGTATCAGCTTAGAACTATGTCAATGGTATAGAAACACTGTATTTTAGTTTACAGAACACAGTTAGTATTTTTTTTCCATTTAATGTCTAGAGATTAAAAATGAAGAAACTTGATTTTGTTTTTAGTAAAGCCTTTTTTGGGTTTTTTTTTTAATTGTACATAGAGAAATGAGTGTTCCTGCTTTCTAGACAATGTATTTTAAAACCTTGAAATTAAGCTAACTTAAGTCTGACTTCACTCTGCATGCTTCTATTTGGCCCCTATTAGGACAAAAAAGATACTTGTATTGACTACATTACCAGTTTAATAAGACCATTTATGCTGTAGTTTTAAGTTTTTCTGTTTACATAGCTTAGTGACAACCATGCATTTTTCCCAGTAGGCGGATAGTATTTGCAGTGTTTCATATTTATAAAAAAAAAAAAATCTTGCATCTTATTTAAATTGAGAATAAAAGTTTGACTATGAATCATGATTTTTGTATGTAGATGGTTGACTTAGTATTTTGTACTTTTCCCAGCTAAAGTGAACTGTTTTGAGAAAGTGACCACCATCAAAGTGGCAACAATCTTACTTAAGCAGATCACTGCTTTGTCTTCTCTCTGCTGGAAAACAGTCAATACCACCTTAGTTTTCCAACAGATTCAGCTGGCTGCCAGCTCAGAATACCAAGGACTGAAGGACATTTGACTCTTATTTTTGTATTTAAATGACATGAATGTAAAGGGGATGCTCAGGGTTGTTTTGGAGCCTGTTGAATTTTTATCTTTTTGCCTGTGATTTTATTTTCTAAATAAATACTTCATGTAGCAATCTTGAATATGTTGAGAAGGAAAATGCCAAACCATTTTGGTAATGAGGTTACTAGTTAAGTTATGTTACGATAGGTGTTAAAGTACAAAAAACCTTTTATTTGTTAATTAATCTTGAAGAAACACGTGCCTCAGTTTAGATGTTTTGTCTTATCTTTTCTGCACTAAATACCTGACAGTTTGACCAATCAATGCACCTTTCCAGTGGCAAGACTTGCTTATCGTAAATTATATTGTCACAATGCAAGATTTAGTGACTGTAAAATGGAATAAAGTTTAAAGTTTCAGGGAATGCAAAAGGTATTAACTTAAGAGACAAAACCTTTATTCAATATGCTTTGCTTCATACTGTAAATAGCTTTTTGGCTTGTGAACCTAATTGTAATCTTTCAGGTATTTTTGTACAAATAAGGGACTGATATTCTGTTTCTTGTAATTAGAAATAAACGTTAATACAATGCTATTCATTTTATATTGGAATGAATGTCTTCTTTTGGATATATCTGTACACCATGTATCTCTTGCCTTAATTCTGGGTTATTTGGGGTGGGTTATATTAAACAGTTAAGAGGAAAACAGAATCCCCAAAATACCTCTATTCTGGCTGTTCTGTCTTGTGATTCCTGTTGGGACAGACTACCCTTTACTGAAAAAAGAACTTGTTCACCCCTTTTGTTTGAGGAAGATTATTGGGGATATTCTGCTGTGATATTTACAGTACTCATTTGGGAAGGTTACTAGAGTCAAATCAGGAAATACACCGTGAGCATCTTTTGGGTCATAAAACAAAGCTGTAACTCACTGAAAATGCACACTCTGCATAAAGCACTTTATTGGCCTGATAGCTGTCGGATCAGGAAACTTCTCCCTAGTACTCTCAGAAAGCAGTTATTTACCCCTGTAATCCTTGTGTTTGAGTGATCCAGCAGCAGTTGGGTAGAAAAGCACATCTGCACAAAATATGTTTTTGCTTAAAAAAGCCTTGGGGGGGTGGGGGTGATTGATGGTTCTTCTGGTAGATAAACTAATAGAAGGTTGGAAATGTTTCACATTTTTGTTGGATACAATCCTTTCCTATTTCTGCCTTGCTAATCCATAAAAGCCATCGAATGCATTCCACTTCAAGCCTTAGTCACACTCTGGCTGCTGCATCATGCTGTGTCTTCCTGTGAGTCTGCATTGCGCTGGGGCGTGAGTTACCCGATAGCACTAGGAAATTCGTTCATCAGCAGATAAAAGGCAGAGTACTTCTTTTGGCTTTTGACATTCCCCAAATTTTTTCTATACAGAGATGCATGTTAAAGTGCTGAGAGTTCACTATCCTGCGTGCACCGAGTGGAACAAAGGGGGCTACCTGCCTGCAGAAGGTTTGAAGATGGAAGGTTTGAAGAGGAAGCTCTGCTAACGTTGAAACTGGCTCCCTCCGCAGTTCTACACAAATCTGTAAAAATAAAAACCAAACAAACCAACCAGCCCCGAGCCCCCACCTTACACTGTTCTATAAATTACGTTTGGAACAGACAAGAAGATGGCATGAAAACCAAGGCAGCAGGGTCAGAAGGTGTCAGTAAGCCTGCCCGGCAGCCGGGCAGCACTGGCTGCTGGTTTGTCCCAGCTGCCCACAGCGTGGCATGGGCAAAGCGGCACCTGCCAAGCCTGGCCCTGGACCTTAACAGCAGGTAGCTGTGCTATCAGGGCATCACCAGGACAAAATTAGTCTGGGTCAGAAATGGGTGTATGGTACAGATCTGAATTAATTGCCTGACAGAAGGTTTGTGCTGCTTTTACCTCGGTCGCAGGACAACAGACATAACCAGATGTCCGATCCCACATGAAGCCTGCTAGCATGAAGTTCACCCGGCAAAACAGCTTGGATGCATTTGAACCTGCGAGCAAATTTGCTTCAGACTAGTGTTTTACAGCATGTGGCTGCAGCGCTTCTATCCGGACACACAGAACCCTAAAGTTAGGTTGATTTTAACGCCAAGTTGCTGCTTCAGCCTTTGCCCCTTATACCTGCAAAACCAGATCAGAAAAACATCACCAGATGAGCCATTTCCCTTCAAGTGAAGTCGAACTTTAGATGACTTTAGGTTCATGTTAGTGCTAATTTAGTAATGCTTAATCTGGTTTGTTAATGTCCAGCTTGTATATTGCTTTGTGCCTGGGATATTGTCTAACATCTTGGGAACTTCAGCAACGGTATCAGCAGATGGAGAAAAGCAGTATCTTCCTTTGAAATACCCCCATTGCCTGAATTTGAGTTGCTTCTGCATCCTAAATCTTATGTCTTCCTTCCTTAACTTGGAGCACAATTTAATTAGTATTTGAAAACCTAATATAACCATAACGATGTCCACGAGCTATATGATTTTCATTAGGTACTGCCATTAGTCACATCTGAGACTTCAAAATAAATTAGTTTGGGTAACACACTGCAAACTCCTAGCCCGAAGACGTTCTGTGCTAATTGCTCATCATTTTACATAGATACTAGCAGATGTTTTAGCAAGAAAGATCCGTTCATCACAAGACACTGAGCTGTAATTAACAGGGTCTTATGACACTTGTTGGTTACCCAGGTTCATCCACATTGCTATAATCAGGTGTTCTCCATCTGCTGGCTGCAAGGCTCTGGTGCCACAACTGGGGAACAGGAAGGTGAGTTTAGAAACACAGCTGCCGGCTCCGAGTTGAAGCGCAGCCTGGGTTTATGGGCTCTGAAGCTCAGCTCAGCTCCAGTCAGAGGTGGAACTCGTCAAGAGAGCTCAGAAGAGGTAGATGGGATGGAAATGGAGCAGTGAATTACTTCTGGGCAGTATTGCCCAAGCGATGGTTGCGGTGCGACTAGGAACACAGTAGTGTGACGCCTGAGTGCTGCTCACCGGTCCCTTAAGAGTAAGTGTCCCCTCCTCTTCCCTCACACTTGTGAAGACTCTTCTATGTAACGACCTCCATTTTATTTTGCTTTTGAAACACATTGTCCAGAGGTGTGAGGATTGGCATTTTGGGTTATCAAGCAGAGAAAGAGCTATGGAATTGGTGTTCTCTATGACCCACCCATTCTCCAAACCGTCTGTCCAACTCCCATCAAGAGAAAAGAAAGGTAAAAGTGTGGTTCTGGCAGCAACGATGAGAATGGTTAAAGCAAATGGCAAAGTTCAGTACTGAAAATGTACGATTTCATTGGCCCACAAAGAATGCTAGATACATCCTATTCTGAAATACCTGTAATTTAATTAGAACTTTTCAGTATTTGATTTCCCCCACAACACTTCTCTTGGCTGCTGAATTTCCGCAGGACATTGGTGTGCTCTGCGTGACTCTTACAAACTCTTGGTTTTCAGGTTAGTGTAGTACTCTCCAAATCAGGTCCAAAGACAATAACAAATACAGAAATGAGGCAAGCTGTGAGGATTAGAGCTTGGAAAAGCACCCCACAATGCATCTAGTCATGGAAGAACACAAACCAATAGTTACAGAAGAGGTGGGTAGAAGAATTAATTTGGTTTTTCACTGAAGACTATGTGGTTTGTGAAAGCAGCTGGCTAAACAAGAATGAAAATTGATGAAGGCTTAAAAAGTTTGCCTCAAAATATTTACAGTCAACTGATGGGACAAGCTTTTGACTAGATCTAGAAAACAGAGCGCTTCAGAGAAGAGAGCATGCCTGGGAAGGCATTGCAACCTCTTGCTTGTACGCACACCATCACAAACAAAATCCTAGAAGCTGCTGTCTGTGAAAGGATAAGGGATCAGGGACTCTTAGGGACGGGAGCAGGAAGGGAGGATTAGGATGCGGTAGAAATGGAAGAGATAGAAGGAAGAGCATAAAGGGTGGTCAGAGGAGCAATCAAATACGGTTCAGCCAACTGGAAGGCAGAGACTGAGGGCAGCGTAACAGACTTGCAGAAAAACATAGGCAGATGAGCAGCATGCCAAACATGGGATTGCTCTCTCTTTCAATACAACAGTCGCAGAGCATCACCTGAAATGTGCAAGGTGCCTGTGCAGGAAAAACAGAAATATTTCTTTGTAGACAGCTCGTGTCAGCTCTAGTGCTCTCCACCACGAAATGTAGCATGTGGCATAAGTTCACACGGGTGCATGAAGGGCTTAAACATCATGACAGGGAAAGCTCAGCTGACGGACGTTACCTACAGAAATTCCACCTCTCACTCCATGAGTCCATGGCCCGCACGTCATCAAGCGCCGGGAGCAGTCTTTAGGGAAGAATGATTACTTGACAGCCCCTATTTGTATTCTTTCTTCCCTACGTGTCCACTGCTACGTATTAGAAGTGGTGTCGGGCCAGAGAGATTTTTGATCTGATGCAGTGCACGTGTCCACGTGAGGGCCAGCTCCTACGGAAACAACTGGAGGTAGCACCGACAGCTAAGGAAAGACCCAGAAAGCCCACGCCACAGCCAGCTGCGGGCTCCCTCGTGCTGGATGTAGGCTTTCACTTGACGCTCCATGAGAGAAAAGCACCGTGTGCCTCCCACCCTGACGTCTCCGAGCTGCCGCTGAGGGGAGTCACAAGCTCTGTTTTTTTCCCCCCTTGTTGCGAAGGAATGACTGATAAGGGTAACGAACACAGTGCTGTGCCTGGTTAATGATTAATGAGACGCTGCAGGACAAGCACAGTAGCAGGGAAGACCGGTTACTGGGCAAGCCCTAGACATTTCTCGAGATTAAAACTCCTCTGCTGCTTCTGGTGAGCTCTTCCTCGCAGGACGGGGGAGTGCAAGGGAGCTACAGAAAACACGTGTTGCCAAAGTGCTGGGGAAAGGGGCGACATCTCCAAACGGGTAAGGATAAACTCACTGACGTCTGGAAGTGGTTACTGCTGTACTTTCACCACCTGATCTGAGCTGACAAGTCCGGTCATTTGTTAAGGATTAAGCTCGCGAGCCTTTAGAAATGCAGCGTAATACTCTAAATGTGAGTTTATTTTAATTGATGTGAGCCTAAGCCAATTTTGTTGAAATAGTCAAGAGTTCATGAAGTATTTTAAAATCAAAACTTTGCAATTCACAACAATTTTAAGAGAATCTTTCTTTAACTGCTTCTAAAAATTGACTTGAGGGCACTGCTGGTAAAGTGAAGCGGTCTGGAGGGATGGCAGTGCCTCTGAATGATGGCATCCTGGGCAATCCAGGAGCTGAATCCCAGCTGACAGAGGAATTTTATTAACCTTTTCAGATTTGGTCAGGTTTGAAAATTCAGTTCTCCTGTTCTGTACTTTGGTTTCATTGTGAACGTGTCGTATTGGGCTTGTCCTCTTGTAGAGGTTCTGTGTATGGCACAGGAACTGAAGCCATCCCCGTACATTGATGTTACAATTTTATGTGTAGCTAAATGTAGAACAGTGAAAATTATTTCAACACTTGTGGGGTTCAGAGAGCGAGAAGGTGATGAGATTGGAACTACTGTTAGTAGACATATCGTTGGAAAAAGAAAGAGGAATAAAATGACATAAATTCAAAAATTCAATTTATGAATAAAATTTTCATTCATAAGAAAATGAATAAATTTTTACCATTTACATTTATGTTACATAAATTTACTGTTTATGTCAATGGTAAATAAAAGGAAAAGAAAGAATAAATACACTAACCAAAGTGTGATGAAAACCAAGTTTCCAGTATAGCTGTGATGCCTGCTGAAAGGTTTCCTCAAGAGAGGGACACCTGAGGGAAGAGCACCCTGGAAGTCTGACATTCAGAGTGTGCATCCCCCAGCAGTAACACAGATTAAAAGCAAAGTGAGGAAACTGGAATGTCTGTTGCAAGAACAGGGCATTTCCTGAGACCGAGGAGGTGGACCGTGGAGTTTTAATTAGGCAGCTGTGCCTTTTCTGTGCACATAATGGGGTAAAACTGTTGCTTCGCTGGTGAAACAGAGACTGTCATCTCTCCTACCTGCCCCATACCGCAGAGTTAGTAGAGTGAGGTAGCAGGACTGGGGTAGGTGGAAGTTTCATCTGTTTATCTGTTTAGAAGATGATTTAAAAGCTCTGTTAACAAAGAGATTGCTGAAACCTCCTCTTTGGGAGAGTGGTAGGGGTTAAGAAAAGAGATGGAACAGCACAGTTTTCAAAGCTGGCTGCAAGCTGGCACATTAATCTTGTATGGAAGTTAATCTTGTGCAGAAAACGTGAGAAGTATTTTGCCTTCCCCCTTTGCCAGTCAGCTGGCTTCTGTTGAACTTTGGATTCACAGGAGGTGTGCAGAGCCAAGACAAGTAGGTGAGGGGATGGGTAATGGTGTCTGAGATGGTGAGTTGTTACGCTGTAGTGGAAAGAAAATTGCTAAAGGTTGTTTAAAGTTGTCAGAGTGTTTCTTTGAATGGTTAATTGATAGACAACCCTGGGAGATTTCCCCGTTGCTTCAGTCTTTCGCACAGTCTCCCTTTAGTATATATTTCTTACTCTGTTCCTTCCTTTATACAACCAAAAGTGGTCACTTCATTCTTCTGAGGCACCAAAAATGATGTATTTTTTTTTTCAGTCACATAGAATATGTTGCATAAACAGCAAAAATGTATGGCCAACAGTATTCTGTAATGCCATGATTCATAAGTGAAAAGCATTAGTCCAACCTATACGACAAACTCATCTTCCTTCCAGTGTATCCTAATCGCAATCCTGTTACTCAGCTCGGCTAAGTTAGTTGTCTCTGCATGTACACAGCCCTCCAGTGTTCCTCCGGTGAGCATCTCCCCACCTAACCAATGCTCATGCTGGTTACATGTTTTATCTCTTGGCAGATATCTTACCTCTAGAAAATGTTTTGAATGCAACAGTTGTTCTGTTGTACGTTGTTCACCTTCTCTCTTGATCCTGTGCAGATTGTAACTCCATCTATTCACAAACAAATAAACAAACAGGAGAAGAGATCTTACATTAAATTTATGGTAAATAGTCATTACTTGAAAGGTAAATTGGAATTTTTGTGTTAGTTTCCTAGTCAGAGAGCTGGTAAGAGCATTGTACGCTAAAAGGCTGCTCTTACAGTTTGCTGCTAAATAATACTAACCCGTTTTTTCCCCCTCACTTTTGAAAGGAATGTTTGTTTTTAAAACTCAGGGAAAGTTTGCTGAGCTTTGTGAAGGTGTAATAGGTTTTAGTTTTACCCTTTCTGTTTGTGTGTTTTCAGAGGAATTGGGTGGTTTGTAGAGAGCCAAACGTAGTTTAACGTTCTTCTTGTGTCAGATGTATTACTCTTTTCCTGATTTTATTCTTTGCTGTTTCAAAGGCAGACAATTAGAGAGATTCTGTCTCTAAGTAGATGGTGACTGGTGTGAGGACTAAAGACAGCATGTGACGATTTTTTCCGTTGATTCGTCATCAGTGAAATGTCATGCTGTAAGTCTGGATGTAGGAAGATGGGGTGACCTGGAGGCAAAGCTGTGACTCCAGCACTGTGTAACCTATCAAACAGTCTCTGTAGAGGCTGCATCTCCCAGTCTGTTACGCACTGCCTGTCTTTACAAGACTGGATATGAAGCAGAGAGGTTAGGAAGGTTTCAAAGTGGTTTGAACAAAGATGGAGGTGGAAGGTGGAAAGGTTTCAGTTGCTGAAAGTGGTGTAAGGGGAGAGGGCATGGGGCTTTTCTGAGACAGTTGTCTCACTGGAGACAACTGAAGCCATAGTAGCAGTAGCTCTGCATTCCAGTATAAACTGGAATACAGTTAACCCTAAATAAGCATTGCAGAGTTTCAAGCCAGTCTTGCCAAACTTGCGTTTGTGACATTCCTTATGTTTCAGAAAATTCTTTTTCTTATATACCCAGTACCGTCTACTGTCTGATTGCTAGGGTAATGTCAAGCACTGGTGTTAGCGATACTGTCACATAATCTGGAGTTCAAGGGATACAGTAGCATTTTAAAATGCATAGAAGGATGCTACAAAAAGAAGGAGAATAATCTCTTGCTGCTTGCTGGACAGGATGTAAAGGAACAGGCTAAAAGTGATGGAAAAGGGATCCTAGAAACGAAATTGTTGTATCACTAACAGAAGTGATGCACGGGAGTGTATTGTTTAGGAAGGCTACAAAATCAGTGTCAGAGTAATGCTGCTGTTGCTTGTAATGCCTGCCTGTGTTTTTCCCTCATTGGCACTCAGTCGTGCTGTTGACGAACCGTTTCATTGAAATGAAAAAACCCGACACCTTTTGGATTTCCTTTTCTCTGACACATGACAGTGCAGGTGAAGTTCAGTGAAGTAACAGGCAGCAGGCATCATTCCTATGACTACTTAGTCATGTAAAAAAGTGAGATGGGAAATGACAGAAATACTACAGATGGTGCTTTTGGCTTTTAAAAACAATCTGAGCTCAGAAAATTAGAAACAATCCAGCTACTCATAGAACCAGGTCAATGAATTTCAAGGTGAATATACATTTCCAGATGCAGCGGACAGGCTGTGGGGCCGCTGAAATGCCACTTGCTGGGGAGGTGGCTGGCAGACACCTTTTCATCTCAGACAGCATGGTGAAGGAACGGCACTTTCCGTGGGGCTCATGTTGTCCCTCTCTGTGCTGTTCCTTTAAAGGGAGGGAGAGAGGATGAATGCAAAGGATTTAGGAGGAGGTGACGTTTCTTTAATGGCATCCTGTGGGCGCATTATCTTGCAGAGACCTTTTCCTTTGTGTCTCACTCTGATTAGCACATTTCTTTGTGCAGTTTTAAAATGCTTGGACAGTTTTCCCTGCAGAAATACATGTGCCTTCCAGCAGTTTTAAATTGCTCTTGATATGTTTGATATCCTTATACATCTGCAAACCCATCAGAATCTTGCTGAGTTCTTGACTGCAGTGCTTCCTGTGGTAATTATATTTTCTGCAGTTTTAACCACACATCATGTGAAAAAGTGTTTCCTTCTGTCTGTTTTTAATCTGCTGTCTTTTAATTTCACTGAGTAGTTCCTCTTGGGCATTTGAAAGTTGAAAAACAGTAGTTCTTTATCTTCTCCCTTTACTTTTTCTTCCCCTCATCCTTTCCCTGGCTTCCCTCATGTTGTTCTATTTTCAAAGCTAACCAGGCCCACTCATTTCAATCTTGCCTAGAGGAGGGGGTAAGTGCCTTTGAAGAGAAATCTTCTCTTAAACTCCAGGAGGGCAATGAAGTCTTTTTGAAAGTGAAAATCTGAGAGAATACTGAATATTCCAGAACTGTTCCAAGAATTAATCAGAAGTCACTAGAATATTTTTCGTATATTTCATCAGCTGCTTCTGACTGGATCCAAACTCCTTGCTATTCCTGATCAAACTACGTTATTAAACAGAGGTTTTCATTCAGCAGTGCCACCAAGTTTGATTAGACTAAGTCCATTAGTTTGGCCCTTGAGATTTTTAGTGGCTTAATTCCACCCTCCCCCTATATGCTGTGTTACTTCAGAATTAATGTTACTGAGCTTCCTGAGATGCTGTACTGACTATTCAACATGTGACATTCATAGCTCTCCTCCCCAGCTACCGTGGCTCCCTCTTTAATAGGAAAAACAAAATAGGGGAGAGCGAGATGGGATGGTGGGATGACGTCCTTTCACTGCAAGCTTTCATATGGTTACTAACAAATTCAAAAGCCTCCAGGTAATGCGGCTTTCATGTGTTTTAGGCAGCTGAGATAGAGGATGTCTACCAGACCTCCTCGGCAGGTGCTGTGATTGAGATGGGCCGTACAAAGAATGGACTGGGAGGAATACTTGCTGTAGTGATGGCTAGTGACAGGAGATGATGAGTAAGCCTGTAGTGCAGTAGGAGATAAATTAACATCTAAGAGAACTTGTGGGAGAGAAAGAGGAATATTGTGTGTATCTTTTGCCCATGGCTATTGACACCTACTCAAGATGTTCTGTAAGATGGCAATATTTTCTGCCCAAGCACAAAAGACCAGTTAATTTTACAGAATTTACACAGGACATGGAAACACCCACAGAGAAAAAGAATGGATCTTTGGAAAGAAAGAAGTGATGACTAGAGAATATCTTTTTGAAGCATCTGTCATGAAAGGTAGAAACTAGGAAGGTGTTAACCATGTCTTTGTATTAAATATTAAAAGATTAGTAATTAAAAGCATCCTACTGATGATCTGAATCTGAAGGGAAAAACTCCCTCCTATCAGTAAGTTTCCAAAATAACGTGTAAATAAAACTTAATGTTACAATGTAGATGCAGGGGAAAGGTTTGATTTTACAGAAAAAGCTTGGAAATCACTGTGTGACTATACTTACTGCTGTTTAGTGTTAAGGACCAATGATAAACTGGGGTATACAGTCAAACTTCCTAACAAATGTAGATATGGAATTATCATTGCACAGAAATGTAAGTCCTGAAATCAGATACATTTTTTGGTATTCGTCCATTCATTTGATTTAATTAAGCAATTCAACTGATTAATTCAAACTAACCAATGAAGTAATAGGAGACATTCAGAAAGCTTTGTAAACAATAACAGCATAAGCATAGCTTTAAGGAATGGGCATACTCAAACAGAAAACACTTCACACCCTAACTGGGGCGTATGCACAGGCATCCCTGCGCAGTCACCAGCCGGCAGCAGGGCCCTGCTGCAGTCCTGAGGGGTTTCCCCACTGGCCAAGTGGCCTGAGCCAGCAGAACAAACAGCCATCTCCAACTGCATGCACACATTACACGTTGTCCCACGTTTTCCCTTTCTTTCTGTTTTTTAGCATTTCGATCATTTTTCTTCTGGCATAATCTCCTATTTCTTCAGTATTCTTTTTCATCCAAGGAAATTTATATTTAGTGTTGGCATCTGTCCCTAGAATCCTTTTTATGATGTCCTAGAAATTATTTCATTATTTAGTGGTACCTTCCGTGTCATGCTTGTTGAGGATAATGACATGCTACTATACAGCCTATACTCAGGTGGATATGTAATCACATGCTTATATATGTTAAGCTCCTGTTACAAGAGCTTTCCAGGCTCTCAGAAGTCCTTTATTTGCAGGTTTCTAACAAGACAGCTGCCTCACGCTCTCTCTCTCTCCTGTTTTCTGTTGCCTTGCACATGCCAGAATTTTTTCTTGGCACTGCTGACTGGGATGACGACTTGTCCCCTCATGTGCCTGCCTTGCCAGCTTTTAAATGGGGCCATATTTTGCCATTATCTTTAGATACCTGGAGACCAGGTACACAGACACATCATCTTCAGGTGTTGATTCCTGAAGATATATTGCAGGAACATTCTTGGGCCTGCCACACCTGCCGGGGTAGGCGCCTTGTTGTGCTAGGCTACTGAAAATAACGTTTATTATGATGCAAAGTTTGAATTCAAACAATAAAACCCAGAGCCTTACAAATGTGTAAGACACACAAAGGAACTGAATACATTATTACGATTATATGAAAGTGTAAGGATTCTCTGTAGCTGCATCAGCAGCTTATCTAGTTGTAAGGCTGATCTCAGGAATATCTGCCCATGGCACACAACTTTTGTGTGAATCAACCCATGCCCTCGGTTGTTCTTACGCTTACCTCTACCTCCTCCTTTTCAGGGTTATTGATGCGTATTTCTATTGTACGTCCTAAAGAACATCCTCCTGGCTTTGGGTGATTTCCTTTCTAACACTATCCAAGAATCTGAGAGACAAACATGTTTTTTGCTCATTTAATCTTCCTTTTTAAAAAAAAGCTTTTTTTAGCACTACAGTAATTTGTTACCGTGTTGAATGTTGTTTTGTTCAGCCCAGTAATTACTTAACTGCTTACTGGTCCTTAACTGACTTTTTAAGATTGAGTGGTGAACTACTCATTTGCTGCTACTGTGGCTTCCTCATGTGTTTCCTTCCAAGGTTAAAAAAAAAGAAAAAAGAAAAAAGAAAAAAATCTGTCTTTGTTGCTACAACTTTATTTTGGAGATTCCTTTGGGCAACATTCCTCTAAATTTTCAAGAGCAGATTTCTTATCCTTTTTAATATATGTTTCTTAAATATATTGCACCCTTTTGGAGCAACAGTTTTTGACATAATACCTTTTTATGGGCAGTTGTTTTAAGGGCACAGAGATTGAGGGGAAATTTCATAGCCAGTAGAAGGACTTAAGTACAAAAAGTGGTATAGGGAAGCCAGCGTTATTAATCTTACAAAATACAGAACTTTTTCACAGATCAGTGAGTACTGTCTCTTAGCACTTTCTTTCTCACCTGTTCTTATTTATCCTCCTGTTGAAAATGGCTGTCAAAAAAGAAAATTCTAGTTATCTTTTGATTTAGAATATCATCCATAACACTGACGTTTCATTGTTTTTGGAACTTAATATGATCTTGATGTTCTGCACGTTCTGTGGGGGACCTATTTACTTGTTTGTGCTCTTTCACTAGGAGAGGCATATTCACACACCTCTGATTTATCATGCTTGTTCCTAGCATGAAGTGTAGCCTCCACAGCCTCATTCTTAAAAAGAACTTGTGGTGGAGGCTATTTGCTGCACATTGCTTTTAATTATTTATTTTTAGTGTACATATGTTTGGCACATAAAATGCAAAAAATTGTGTGAAGAACCGTGATTGCTGTTCTGAAGCTTTGAACGTTATTACATCATGTTATTACAACATTATTACATTACAAAGAGTATCACATCCAATACAGCTGACCTTGCCACCAGGTATTGTTTTGCCATCTTTTTGCAGTTTCTACTGCTCGGCATTACTCCATGTTAGATGTGAATCCAGTTTTTCAGAAGAGGATTGGTCTTTTGAAAAAATACAGTTCCGACAGACTAGTGGTAGTTACTTTAACAACAGAGACCTCTGATAAGTAGTGAAGATTCTTTGAAATTACTAAGATGATGCATCAAAATTTGTTGTATCCAAAGCAGCATGAAATATCCTTCTGCTTAAGAAAAGTAACTGTAGAAGGAAACCAGAAGGAAAACACAACAAGTGTAGGCCTAGAAGCACGATTCATTTGTTTGAAAAGTAGCAGGAGGGTTATCTTTTCAACCAAATAAGAAATGATATGAATATAAATGGTTTATTCAGTAGATATTTAACTTATTTAATAGATATTTAAGGATGAACATAGAACTATGAAATGGGTAGTGCTAGATGATGGAGTGTAGATGAGCTGTGAGTATAGGAAGTTGTGTCCTCTGCTGTAATTTGCATGTTGTTCTCTGCTTCACTGCACAGTGCCTCTGCACTCCCAGTTGGATCCCAATCGCAATATTCGCCAATTTTTCTTGGAAAAAAAATTGATTAAATAATTAAATTTAGATGCCTGATGAGGATGTGAATTCATTGTAAGAAAACCCACAGCTCCAGCTATCTCTATTCCATATTCAACAGGCAGAGTCATAACAAATGTTTTGAGTCTTAACACATGTTCTGGATCCCTTATTTCCCAGTCGTCTTCTGCGTGCTAGTTGAGGATGGTTCTGGTCACCTTGCCATCACAGTTTTACAGCTTGTCTTCCTGGGTAGCAGCCAGCAGAGCTGTAAGCTGCAGAGCTGAAGAGAAGTGTATTGTCTTGAGGATCCAGAAATACCATTGGGCTTTTAGTGACAGCTTGCTGTCCTAGGGTTGGTAGGAACCAACTTTTTTTTGTAAGTGTCCACTGAATATATACCACTATTTCTCATGTTTTTTCAGTGACTAGGAAGTGTCTTCCTTTGTAAGCAAGTCATGCAATTCATCCCTTGTTTAACATCGCATGGAGTTATTTCCTTTATCTTAGCCATGTCGCAGGCTTAGAATGTGCTTGACATGCATTGTACTTGCAGTTGAAGAATTTTGAGTTAAGCTTTATTTTATATAGTAGAATAATTACTCCAATTATTTTTCTTGAAGACTGCCGTTGCATAGCAAGTAGACTATGACCTGTGTTGTATGATTTTATTATTGTGTAAGATACAGTAAATAAATCGTAGTTTTGATGAAACATTAGTGAGATTTTACACACCAAAGACACATATTAATAAACAAAATTAGCAACCAACGTAAAATATTAACTGCTTGTAAATTGTTCACAAGTCAACTAATATAGATGCAGAGCAGTTGTCTTGATTTTTGCTTCAATAGGCAACAGACATAGGTTTAGATTGGTATCTTGTTGAAAGAGGGGAAACTGAAAATATTACCACCTAGAATTCAGCAGAAGCCATCAGCAGGTATTTTGCTCCGTTATATGTTGCAATGTGTTTAGCATAAAATATGGTAGTGATTCTCCTTCCCTCAGCGTACTTTCCCTCCATCCTGTATTCTCTGAGCAGTGAAGAAGAGTGAAAAATTACATTTAACCACTTCCTGCTGACAAAAGTTAACCTGGTGGTAGATGTGGAAGAGATGTCTCTTAAGATTACGTAAATCAAAATCACTTCTAGATAAGAGATACTTTTTGAAAGAGTTAGCAGGAAGAAAAAAGCATAAATCTCACAACTCCGAGAAGTTTCCTAGGCTGTCTTTCAGAGAACCATGCAGAACGTCAGACTGCTGTAAAGGCAGGTTTCTTCTAGAGTGGCAGCATCTGGCCTCAGCACAGAGGTTCAAAATCTGTGCCTCTGACCAGAGACAAACTCTGCCACAGTCTGGGTGGGGAGGTGCTGCCACTTTAAATGTGGCCTACATTTAGGCCGTTTGGAGTCCAAATGGAGTGGGAGCCAAATGTGGTAACAAAGAAAAATAAGATGGAAGAGAACAATCCTTCCTAGCAAAATATTTTATGGAAGCTGCCCCTGAGGACTTACCCAGAACTGCACAGCATATGGCAAAGACTTGCATCTGTACTTGAAAACAAGAACTTGAACTAAGGTCTCTGAGCACAGAGGTAATGAATGCATCGGACTATCCTTCTTATTTAACTGCCTATCTCCTCCAGTCACATGTAAATCCTGTTTAAATGAGAGTCTGTCTCTTCTAATGATAATGTGGAAGCTGTGATTATCCGAGGTGTGGAAGTGAACAGTATCATAAGGAGAACAGATAGCAGGCAGTTCTGAGTGGAGATACGGCTGGCTGTGCTGTGGTGAAGCTACCTGCAGCAGCTTAAGATATTATCTTTCCTGGCTGGCTGTTTTGCCAGCCTGCTGGAGATGATTGCCCTGCTTACGGAGTTGGCACGATGGAGCGTGTGAACACTTGGTGGCTCTGTCACCCAACGCTACAGGGACAGGAAGGCTCTTTCAGGGATCTTTGGTAGAATGAGGACTGACCACAGGGCTGTTGTTACAATTAGAGTTTTATTATTACATAAAATATTTATCTACCAGCATAGCTTCTTGTTATCTACAGTTTCTAGCATTTAGTGTAGCTTATTGTTGCACAAAGTTTTTCTCAATTGTTATATGTTCTGTTAAGCAAAATTTCTAGTAATCAGTGTAGCTTTCTTACTATCTAGAGTCGTTAGTTACCTGGACTTGTAGTCACCTGGACCCTCTGCAGAATGGGTCAAATTGTTAATCAGTGCATGATACAATAATCATAATCTGGACTCAAACTTTACGGAAAAGAGCATGAGTAACTCATTCAGTCTTTGAAGGAACAAAACAATGGTGGATGTGTCCTAGACCACTGGGGGATCACAGGTTTTGCTGTCCAGCAGCGGGACTCGCTTGATTTTACAGGCAATATCTCATGTGCTGTCACACTTCCCTGTTCCGTGATGGGTGTCACCACATCCTGGCAGCAGTGCTCGGTGGGCAAATAGTCTTGTCGCAGTGCTGACAGGAGGTCTGGCTGTTCTATAACAAGGGTCATCACATCTTGGTGACAACCATAGTGTTGAAAAGGGGACGAGAGAAGGAGGTGATACCTGATCAGCATGCTTACATTTTATGGCTGTTTGTCTTAGGAAATGGCGTTGGCTGTGCTAACCATATTACCAGGAGTCGGCTCCAGTGGAAAGCCTCATCTCAGTGTAAAGTCTTCTTCCTAAGCAAATACCACACACTACACTTGAGCAGTTGGGATGTGTACGTGCGTCACTGCCACCTCTGACACAGAGACAACAGCCACAGCAGAAGGTAGCAAACATTACCTTTCTCGTCGCTTCAGCTGTGAACGCGTGTCTGTGACCAGGGACACCTGTGGAGGTGGAAGATTCAGTTCCCACCCAGTTCTCCAGACCCCTAGGTCTGTGATATGCATGAAGTAGTTTCCCTTTCTTGGAGAAAGTCCGTGTACTTGATAACTTTGACATCATATTAAGCCTAAATTCTCCAAATCTTAGAAAATTGGCATAGAAAGGTGCTCATGGTAGCACAAGACTGAAGAGGAGTCAAAGACACCTTTGCAACAAAGCTGTCAGGGAGAAAGGGCAAGGAACCCCCGTATGATCCCTTGCCGTGGTCCTTGCTGTAATCTCAGACAACTGAGCACCAGCATGCTCTTTATGAGGCGACTCCAATGTTGTTCTCACCCCGTAAAGAATGTCTCAAGGCTTATATCGGTGGCAAATGCTCTTCCAAGCTTATTGCAAGCATGCATGGTAGTGCATGGTCCTCACGACAATGCATTTGTCGCAGCCAGTGACAAAATGTCTTCTGGACCAAGAGTTATGTGTTCTTTGATATTTTTGTAAAGAGTGATCAAAACAAATCACATAAGAACAAGCACTGCAATATGTTCCCTCTGTACCTCCAGCCATCTTGTTCCTCATGCCTCACCTGGGTCTGTCTTTTCACCCACGCAGTGGACTATGGCGTTCCTAAACTAACTGCTGTACTTTGCTTTTCTGACATGAGGTCTTAATAGCACATTTAAGTCCTGATAGCAGTTCATCTATCAACCACAGCTTCTGTGAGGCTCACAGTGGTCAATGCTTGAGAAGATTCTTGCTGTGAGCAATATATGGCTGGACCAGTGCCTCAGCAGTGCCTACAGCCCTAGGTAAGCATATCTTCTCAGCTCACAGCAGAAGCTATTCCTATCTCTGTGTTGGAAGAGCCTGCCTACTGTGATTGCAGCCTGCTCTCGCTGTCTCTGTGACTCTTCACAGCCTGTCAGTTTTTCTGTTGACGCTTTTTCAGTTCATCACAACCTCTCTCTTTTCTGTAGGCTTGCTTCCATAAGAGTAAAGTGCTTAGGCTGCCTCCAACCAGCAAGTGGTGCGTTAACTCCTCCAAAGCTGTGTGTTTCAGTCTGTGTCCATGTTCACTTCGTTAGCAGTTCCTTCTTATCCTTCTCTGGTTTACCTTCACATGTTCACACAGACAGCAATATGGAACTGAGCAGGGAAAACAAGTCACACATAAAATATACATGAAAGATAAGATACTTTCCCAGTTTGTCAGCTCTGTCTGAGATTCATCTCCTGGCTAATCTGTTGCAAAGTCTACTTATGTTCTGCAGGAGACTTAGTTTTTATCCTCATACAATGCAAGTAATCCATCTATTTGTGTCTGAAGGCTTTATTTAATTCTTACTCCCTTCCAAAGGAAATTCACCCTCTGTTTTATCCAGAAAATTATTACTTGCACATTTCTGCTAAAATATTATCTTCTGTATTGTCTCATCTTTATGGCTCATGCAGATTTGGACCTGGTTTATGGAACATATGAGGACTTTTCATTCCATTACATCTGAATGATTCTTAGAGTTTATTTCTTTCCTTTTTCTTTTTGTAGATAATATTATTTTACACTACTGGTATTATTACATTCAAGGAAGAATATATGGGGAAAAAAAAGACAGACAAAGGTAGAGTTCTACTGCTGTTTTTTTTCTGAAGGAGCAACAGTGAGGGAAGAGGGGAAAAAAGGCCTGCAGCCTCCAAATAGCATCCTTAAACTACAGGTAAGGAGTAAACCAAATACTAAGCAACAAACCAGTGCTTTTTCTCCTGCTTAGGCAACAGTGACTGTTCCTTTGACAGCAAATGTTGAAAACAGGCATAAACATTGGGCTAGTACAGTTCCTACCTATTTAAAGTTATTTTCTCAATATCTACGATATTGATATCGGAGTGAACTTAAGGCCCTTCACATTATAGCTCAGAACAGGTTTGTTCAAATAATGTTAGGCTCAGTGATTTACAGCACAAACATGTCTTGACCAAATTTAGTAGCTATAGCCACACTGGGAGGCTGGCATGAGATGAGTGTTGTGCTATTCAGGTGAGGGAAAACAAAGTCAGGAGTAAAGCCATCTAATCATAACTGGACTAAAGGCCTAGGAAAACTGCCTTATAGTTTCTAATCTGCATTGTATAGTGATGGAAGAGGTGAAAACTATGGGAAAATGGGTACGAACTGTTAGACTCCCTCTGGTTTGATCCATGTCTGTGCACTCAGACTGGCAATGGGACTGCAAAGTGACTGATAATACATTGTCTGCATCGGTCTCTGGTGCTGCGCTGGAGCCTCCTGTTCAAACACGTTATCTCTGCCACCTTGTTTGCACAACAAAGAGTTCAGCAGGGGTAATAATTTGGTACCATTACTGCATCGGCACAGCATCATGATGTATCATCGACAGGGTGACATACCTCCATGTGCAAAAACACGTTAAAGCCTGTCTTGAGTTCGCTGTGAATAATATGATCTGTTGGTGGCTTACCAACAAGCCCTGGCCTTTAAGCCTTTTAGGATCATCTGTTATTTCTCACACACTTGGATTTTGAAACCGTTTGGCAGTAAAGGGGCGATCTATTTGTTGTGTTTCAGCAGTGAGAGAAGTTCTCTGTGAAAGAGTCAGCACACTGAAAGGTCTGGAACAAATTCACAGGGCCACAGCAGGTCTGACTTAGCCAGCCCCTGTTACGGAAAACTTAATGATCCTGTTTTGTCCACCACAGAAAGATTCTGTTAAGCAAAGATTTGTATATTGCCAACAGCTGATGAGGAGGATTATGAGAAGTAGTATGAGCCACAAGAATTATTAAAATTATACAGATATGCATATGGGTGTCGCGTTAATTTGGCAGAAAATAAACCCCCTTGTGTTCTAACTCTCTTCACCAGAGTGAGAGGCTAGGTGCGGCTAGGTTTAAATTCTGAGTGACGTCCAATTTGGCACTACCAGTCCAGTCGCGTTTAATATGTATATTAAAATACCACAATTCTGGATAAACTAATAGCAGTCTGCACCTTCAGCCCAGTCGCGCTCATGAACTCGCACGGCCGCGTTTGGTCGCGTTCAGTGAGAAACTGTGACAGCTGGCTACTTAAACAGTGCAGTTTTATTTGTGCAACAGATATATAGGTTATTTGCATTGCCGGTGAGAGTGACTGTCTGCAAGAAAGCACGTGCAAACATAAAATGCGTGAAAAGGTTATAAATAATACAGCCTGGCTATAAACATTAGGGAGTAGTAACTATTCCTGAGAAAAGAGTTTAGTTTAAGTCTCACCCAAGGCGTCCCAAGGCGGGGAGAAGCAAGGCTCAGCCCGTCGGCCAAGCCCAGTAGTCAGAGGCAGTCTGAGGTGGAGTTTCCCGGACTTGCTCACAGTGTTATCTTCTTCTTCTCCGAAAATCCCCTATTTCCCTGGTTATTTTTATATCCTTTCTACCTTTAAGGTGGAGTTTGAGTGACTGTAGTCATACATACCTTTTATCATGATTGGTGTAAAATTCTCTCGCTTCACGTTTAAAGGTATAGTTTACAAA